>ODAI010186895.1_pt1 | contig 24735 bp, 21 predicted proteins | sample 1539321 | NCBI WGS metagenome assembly ODAI01 (sample SAMN02144231, study PRJEB22623) | gut metagenome | biome: sheep rumen | host: Ovis aries | place: New Zealand
GTAGCTTATAAATTTAATGAGGTAGTAGGAATATATCCAATAACACCCGCTAGTCCTATGGCCGAAAAAATAGATAAGATGGCCACTAATGGAGAAAAGAATTTCTTTGGTAATACTGTTAAAGTAGTAGAAATGGAGTCTGAAAAAGGAGCAGTTGCTATGGTACATGGTGCTCTTCAAAGTGGAATGTTATCTAGTACCTTTACTGCTAGTCAAGGACTATTACTTATGATACCAACTCTATACAAATTAGCCGGAGAACTTCTACCAGGAGTAATCCATGTCGCAGCACGTTCATTATCAACGCATTCACTAAGTATCTTTGGCGATCATCAAGATATATATGCTGCTAGAGCCACTGGCGTATGTATGCTGTCCTCTTCATCTGTCGAAGAAGCCTATCATATGGCCATGGTAGCCCATCTATCTAGTATTAAATCATCACTACCTTTTGTTCATTTCTTTGATGGCTTTAGAACAAGTCATGAATTAGACAAAATAAAAGAAATAGATTTATCTAAGATAGAAACCTTACTTGATAAAAAGGCTTTGCAATCCTTTAGAGATAGAAGACTAAATAATGAAAAGCCTAATACTAGAGGTACTGCTGAAAATGATGATATCTATTTCCAACATACTGAAAGTAGAAATAAATACTATGAAGATGCTATTGATAATGTAGAATATTATTTAAATAAAATAAATAAGATAACAAAAAAAGACTATAAACTATTTAATTATTATGGAGATAAAAATGCTACATCAATAATAATAGCTATGGGCTCTGTATGTGAATGTATCGAAGAGACTATTGATTATTTAAATAATAATGGTTATAAAGTAGGATTAGTTAAAGTACATTTATTTAGACCATTTAGTATTAAACATTTACTTGAAGTAATTCCAAGTACTGTAAAAAATGTTGCAGTCTTAGATAGAACAAAAGAAGCAGGTTCTTCTGGTGAACCGCTATATCTAGATGTTCTTAATGCTTTAAAAGACACTAATATCCAAGCAATCGGAGGAAGATACGGATTATCATCTAAAAATACAACTCCATCGATGATTAAAACTGTATATGATAATTTAAATAATGAAAAGAAAAATAATTTTACAATTGGTATAAATGATGATGTAACAAATCTAAGTTTAGATTATGATAAAGAATTTAAATTAAATAATAATGCATATGAAATGCTAATATATGGATATGGTTCAGATGGAATGGTATCAACATCTAAAGATATCCTTAAAGTACTAGGAGAAGAAACCTCTAAAAATGTTCAAGGATATTTCCAATATGATTCCAAAAAATCAGGAGGAGTAACAAGAAGTCATCTAAGATTTTCTGATAAAGAAATAAAAAGTACTTATTATATTGATAATCCAGACTTTATTGTTGTATCAAAAGATACATATATGTATAAATATGATATCTTAGATAATATCAAGAATAAAGGTGTCTTATTCCTGAATACTAATTTAGATTCTGAAAAATTAAAAATATCTTTACCAAATAAAGTAAAATATTTGCTTGCCGAAAAACAAATAAAACTATATACGATAGATGCTTATAGTATAGCAAATAATTTAGGATTAAAGAATAAAATAAATACTTGTATGGAAGTATGTATACTAAAAATAATGAATCTCTTAGATATCAATAAAGCTATATCTATAATGAAAAAAAATAATGAAATAAGATTCTCTTCTAAAGGGCAAAAGATAATAGATATCAATAATAAAATAATTGATGAATCATTAAAATACCTAAAAGAAATAGATGTAGATAAAGAATGGATTAATTTAGAATATACCGATAATAAAAAATTAAACTTTGTTGAAACTATTAATCTATTAAAAGGAGAAACATTACCAGTAAGTGCTTTTGAAAAATATGCTGGTGGTATTTTTGATGCTGGAACTACAAGCAAAGAAAAAAGAAATATAGCCGAAAATATTCCTAATTGGTTGCCAGAAAATTGTATTCAGTGTAATCAGTGCGCCTTTTCTTGTCCACATGGTGTAATAAGACCATTTCTTTTAGATAAAAAAGATAACAAAGTAACTAGCATACCATCAATTATACCAAAAGATAAAGATTTTACTATAGGTATAAATTACGAACAATGCACAGGATGTGGCGTATGTGTAAATACTTGTCCGGGAAAATTAGGTAATAAAGCATTAACAATGGTGCCTAATACAAAGAAAGATAAAGATTTTGATTATTTACTTAAACATAATGTTAATGAAAAATATGAAGGTAAAGTATTAACTGTTAAGAATATATCATTTAAAGAACCAAAATTTGAGTATTCAGGAGCATGCGCTGGATGTGGAGAAACACCATATCTAACAAACTTAACTAGAGTATTTAACGATAACTTAATTATAGCTAATGCCACAGGATGTTCTTCAATATATGGAGGAAGCATGCCAAGTACTCCATATTCCATTCCATGGGCTAGTTCCTTATTTGAAGATAATGCTGAATATGGCTATGGTATACTAACAGGTATAAATCTAAGTAGAGATAAAGTAAAGAAATATATGATGGAATATCCTAGAAATAAAACATTTAAATTATGGATAGAGAATATGGATAACTATGATATATGTAAAGAAGTAAAAGAAAAGATTGATTATAAAAAACATCCATACCTCTTAGAAATGAAAGACTATATCTTACCAAAAAGTATGTGGGTAGTAGGAGGAGATGGTTTTGCCTATGATATCGGTTATGACGGATTAGATCATATCTTATCTAAAAAAGAAAATATCAATATCTTAGTCTTAGATACGGAAGTATACTCAAATACTGGAGGCCAATCCTCAAAATCATCAAATATTGGTTCTGTTGCCTCATTTACCTCAAATGGAAAAGATAACTATAAGAAAGATTTAGCAAGAATAGCCATGTGTTATCCTCATGTATATGTAGCTACTACTAACATTGGATATAATAAAGAACAATATCTAAAAGTATTAAAAGAAGCATCTCTTCATAATGGACCATCTCTAGTAATTGCATACTGCCCATGTATCGAACATGGAATAAAAACAGGTATGCAAGATTCTCAGTCAAATGGATATCTTGCTACTGAATGTGGTTATTTCTTAACATTTAGATATAATCCAGATAATAATAAATTAATAATAGATTCCAAAGAACCAAAATTTGATAAATATGAAGACTATCTAATGACCGAAAATAGATTTATTAATCTAAAGAGAGTAAATAAAGATAATGCTAATATTTTACTAAATGAACAAAAAGAGTGGGCAATAAATAGATATAACTATTATAAGAAGATAGAGGATTCCCATGATGAATAATAATATTGAGATGGAATTATTATTAAATAGTATTTCTGAATTATATAAAACAAATTCAAATACTAATTATAATGATATATATAATTATATAAATAAAAATAATAAAGACATAAATCTAATTAATATTCAAAGTACTTTTTATCAAAATAAAAAAGAATATGAAAATAGAGGTATAAAGATTATTCCATATCAAGACTATTTAGGAATATATTTACCTGATAAAGATAAATATATTCCTAAAATATTAGAAAGACCTAATAATATTAAAATCTATTTATCATTAGAACAAAATAAAATAAGTGAAATGTCTTTTAAAATAATAGAATATATGTATAAGAAAAAAATACCAGTATTATATACAATACAAAACTATTATAATGATAAAGTAGTATCCATTAGTTTTATAAATATCGAAGACTTAGAAATAGTAACTAACTATCTAAGTAAAAGATTTAAACAGAATAATATAATTATAGGATTAGATGGAATAATATCATATGATATGGTATTATCAAAAATAATTGAAAGATATATGAAAGAAATAGATTCTTATGATAAAGTAAATATAAATGGTTTATCTACCTTTATAGAAGATAATATTCTATCTTTAAATAAGAAAAAGAAAGAATATATCATAACATTATATGAATTAGATAGTTATGAAAAATATATTGATTATATTCAGTTATCAAATATAATAAAAGATACTATTAATAATGAATTATCAATAGAAAAATTACAAAAATACCAAAAGAAAATGAATATCAAAAAAGAGCATTTATTTACCGAAGAAGAAATAATACATGTAAAAAGAAAAGCAGTAAGAGAAATATTAGATATAATATTAGAAATATACGATAATAATTCAGATATCAACAATACTGTTGATGAACTACATAAAAATATTTTATCTTTCTTAAAAGAAGAAAATTATAATTATTTACCAGAAGAAAAAAGTGTCAGAAACATTATCAAAGAAAAAATAACATATAACAATTTTAAAGAATATCTTTTAGATATAGGAAAAGAAACACTATTAAAAGTATGTAATGATACCAAGATAAAATATGGTGAAGAACAATTAAAAATAGCCTTATTAGAAGCTAAAAACACAGGAGATATAAGTAGCTTTACTAATATGAATGGTGCAAGAAGTGAACTAGGTATAGTTCTTCCTAAAGAAGTATTAAAAGAATTATTATCAAATAGAGACTGTGAAAAACAAAATGCAAATATATAAAGGGGTTAAGAGGCAAGATAAAAACGGCTCTCCTTTTTTTGACAAAACAGCATAGATATGATAGAATTATATTTGCTAGAAAAGAAATTCTCTTTTAATTGACAAAAAAAGTATTTTTTGAGATAATTTTATTGTATGAGAGGTGATTAAATATGAAAGATAGAATTTCCCTTACAATGCAAGACATTTTAGAAAAAGAATTTAAAATTGATGCCAGAGGATATCGTCTTCAAGAAGTCGATAAGTTCTTAGATGTAATCATCAAAGACTATAACGAATACAATAATATTATAAGAGCCTATGATAAAGAAAGAAAACAATTACTTGAAGAAAATCAAAGATTAAAGAATGAAGTTAGAAACCTAAAATCAAGTATTGAAGCTGCCAAAATAGGCGAAAAAGAAATAACAAATATTGATTTATTAAGAAGAATTTCACAACTAGAAAAAATAATTTTAGGAAAAGAACAAGAATAATATATCTGGGTAAATGCTGCACATTAGTGTAGAGGAAAGTCCATGCTCGCACTATCTGCGATGATAGTAGTGTTTGTGCTTAGGGAAAAAATAACCTAAGGCAGGAAACTGACGGCTCATCTATTACCTAAGGAGTACTATGGTAAAAGATGTATAAAAGTGCCACAGAGACGAGTCTATTTAGAAATAAATAGAATGAAACGAGGTAAACCCCACAAGCGAGAAACCCAAAATATGGTAGGGGAACCATCCAAGGAAAAATGAATCTGAGGAAGGATGACTTATGTCATAGATAAATATTTACCGCCTAGTAATAGGTACAGAACATGGCTTATAAGATTTATTATTATTAAGGAGTATTATGAAAAATATTGGAATAAAATTAAAGACGAAAAGGGAAGAAAATGGTCTATCTGTTGATGAAGTAGCAGAAGATTTAAAAATGCGTCCTAGTCAAATAACAAGTATTGAAGAAGGAAAACTAGAAGATTTCAAAGATGTCTTCTATTTAAAATATTTTATACGTGATTATGCAAAATATTTGGGATTAGATGGAGAAAAGATGTTAGATGAATTTAATGAGTATTTATTTGATATGACATCAAAGATACCAGTAAATTTAATTGAACAAGCTAAAAAAGAAAAAGAAGAAGAAAATATAGCATCACCTTATACTAAAGAAAAGAAAAACAATATAAAAGTTCCCAAAATAGTAATTGGTATTGTAATTTTAGTAATCGCTATAATAATAGGATATATTATAATAAGTAATCATAAAGGAAATGATTTCCAAAGTACTAATATTACTTATAATATAAGGAGATAAATATGAATAAAGCAAATAAAATAACAATGTCGAGAATAATAATGTCAATTGTTATAATAATAATATTATTATTTCCTTTTCATGAAATAGGAATAGATTTTCCTACATTCTTAGTAAAAGGTAAACTAGTTATCGATTTAAAATATATTATCGTAGGATTTTTATTCATAATCGCAGCCTTAACTGACTTTTTTGATGGTTATGTAGCTAGAAAAAATAATATCGTAACCGATTTCGGTAAAATGATTGATGCTATATCAGATAAATTACTTACAAATTCAGTATTAATAATATTAGCTTGTGAAGGAAAAGTAAGTACAACAGTAGCAGTAGTTATCATTATGAGAGATATAATTGTAGACTCAATAAAAATGGTAATAGGTAATAAAGGACATGCTGTTGGAGCAATATATTTAGCTAAAGTAAAAACAACCCTTTTAATGATAGGTATAACATTAACATTATTCTATAATTTACCATTTGAATTAATACCGCTAAGAATATCTGACTTCCTACTTGCCGTAGCAGCCATTCTATCAGTAATAACAGGAATAAAATACTATATGATGGCTAAACCCTATTTAACAGAAAGATAATATTGAGAGTAGAGTAATCTATTCTTTTAATTTATAAAAAAATACGAACAAATGTATGAAAAGGTATTGACAGAATAAAAAAAGTATTGTAAAATTAGAATGTAATTAAGGAAAGTGTATGAAAAGGAGAGGAAAATAATGGCAAAAACAGTCGAAAAAGACGATGCACTTAGCCAGGTATTGGCAGATATTGAAAAACAATTTGGAAAAGGAGCAATAATGAAACTTGGAGAACAAGAACATAAAGAAGTAGAAGTATCTCCTAGTGGAAGTATTAGTTTGGATATTGCTTTAGGAGTAGGAGGCTACCCTAAAGGAAGAATAATAGAAATATATGGACCAGAATCATCTGGTAAAACAACATTTGCATTACATGCAATCGCTGAAGTACAAAAAACAGGAGGAAGAGCAGCGTTTATTGATGCCGAGCATTCATTAGATCCCGTATATGCTCATAATTTAGGAGTAAATACTGATGAACTATTATTATCACAACCAGATACTGGAGAACAAGCACTAGAAATTTGTGATGCCCTAGTCAAAAGTGAAGCTGTATCAATAATAGTAATAGACTCTGTAGCGGCCCTAGTACCACAAGCAGAAATAGATGGAGAAATGGGAGACTCACATGTCGGACTTCAAGCAAGATTAATGAGTCAAGCTCTAAGAAAATTATCAGGTTCAATAAATAAAACAAAAACAATTGTAATATTTATAAACCAATTAAGAGAAAAAGTAGGAGTACTATTTGGTAATCCCGAAACAACTCCTGGTGGAAAAGCCTTAAAGTATTATTCTTCAGTAAGATTAGATATTAGAAGAGGAGAACAATTAAAAGTAGGATCTGATGTTATTGGAAATAAGACTACTATTAAAGTAGTAAAAAATAAAGTGGCTCCTCCATTTAAAACAGCTACTGTTGAAATAATGTATGGTGAAGGAGTATCAAAAGAAGGAGAACTTTTAGATTTAGCAGCGGATGCCAGCATTGTCGAAAAATCAGGTGCTTGGTATGCCTATAAAGGAGAAAAAATAGGACAAGGTAAAGAAAATGCTAAAATATTCCTAAAGGAAAACAAAAAGATCGAAGATGAAATCGAAGAAAAGGTAAGAGAATACTATAATATTTCAACTACTAAGAAAAAACCTACTAAAGAAGTAAAAGAAAAGAAAGAAATAGAAACTAAGGAATAAACATATTCCTTTTTTCATATACATATGATAAAATAAAAATGGTGGTTAATTATGAAAACATGTTTGGTAATATATAATCCAAATTCAGGGAAATATAACAAAGAAGAAACTTTACCTAAAATAAAAAAAGTACTTGAAGATTATAAATATCAAGTAGATATCAAAGAAACAGAATATAAGTCTCATGCTACAGAAATAGTAAGTACATGTGATCCATATAATCTTGTAATATCAATAGGAGGCGATGGTACTTTTAACGAAGTAATGACTGGAAATTTTATGAGGAAAGATAGACTCGTACTATGTCATTTACCATCAGGTACTACTAATGATATCGGAGCTATGTGGGGATATGGAAAGAATATAATATCAAATTTAAAACTAGCCTTAAATGGTAAAATAAAAAGAATCGATATGTGTACCATTAATGGAAAACCCTTTGTCTATTCAGCAGGATTTGGTAAATTTATGACGATTCCTTATGAAACACCAAGAAAATTAAAAAAGAGACTAGGTCATCTTGCCTATATCAAAGAAGGAGTAAAAGATTTCTTCAGAAAAGTAAAACTATGCGATATAACATATACTATTGATAATAAAGAATATCGTGGACTATTTTCTTTTGCCTTAATAACCAATGCCAATAGAGTAGCGGGAATAAATAACTTCTATAAAGATATTAAATTAAATGATAATAAATTCGAAATATTAATGTGCAATATAACTCACTTAAGAGATATCGTCAAAACATTATACTTTTTTGCTAAATATGATGCCAGTAGAATACCAGGATTTTACTTCTATAAAACCGATAATTTTAAGTTTATATTTAATACTCCAATAAAGAAACCATTATGTGTCGATGGAGAATCTCTAGATGATTTATCTGGTGAATACACTATTAGAATAGATCATGATGTCCATGTATTAATGCCATCTAAAAATATTAAAGATTTATTTATTAAAGAGTAAAAGTAAAAAAGTTCGTTAATCTTGTTGAAAAATAACAAAAAATGTTGTTTAATATATATGTAAGGAGGAAATAATAATGAATTTTGAAAATAGTTATGATAAAATTGCCAAAGAATTTAGTGATGACTCTGAAATAGGTGCTATAACATTTAGTGATGATCTTAAAAGTTTTTTATCAAAAAATATTAAAAATATAAGTTTTTCTTGCCACAATGGAAATAAGGATACTTTTTTAGAATATATCCCCGATGAAGGACAATCAATAGAACAAGGTTATGACTTCTTCTATTCTAGATATTTGGGGGACCGCCTTGTATTTGTACCAAAAAATCAAGAAAGAATGTCCAATATTGTTGACAGAAGGGATTCTGTCTTGCAACTTAATATTTATGGTAATGAATATGGAGAAACTAAAATAATAAAAGAATACATTAATAATAATGGAGCATTTAGTGAGGATTATGATATAGATGAAAGAAAAATTGTAACAGAAGTCTATAATATTAATGATGCTTCAAGACTATACCATGAATTTGATAAAGAATTTACGTATCCTTTCACTAATCAGGCAGCTACAATACTATATCGCTTTAGTGATGAACTTGAACCTATGCTAAAGATAGAGGCACGAGTTCGTGGTAAATTTTTTGTTATCGATGCAGGGGATGAACATGTTGTAATTCCACGTGAAGATAGTATGACATTATATTCAGTTTATTATGATTATATGGTAAGCAAAGGATACTATTTTGCTGATGATAAACAAAAAAACATCAAGAGATAAAGATTTTTAAAAGTAAAAAAACGATATTTAGAAAATTAAAGGCAATATCGTTTTTTATTATACTTAACAATTAATTATATCTATCAATAATATCTCTCGCAGCTACAATACCAGTAGCAGCAGCAGTAACAATATTACCTGCTTTACCAGCCCCATCGCCTATAAAGTAGATATTATCATTTTCTAACTTAAATTTGTTATTCGTTTCAATTTCATTACTAAAGAATTTAATCTCAGGACCATATAATAAAGTATCATCATTATTAACCCCTGGAATTATTTTATCTAGAGTTTCTAAACCTTCTAAAATATTTGTAATTATTCTATGAGGAAGTACTAGGGCAAGATCTCCCGCCACACAGTCTTTCAAAGTAGGCTCAATAAAACCTTTATTAATTCTATGCCATTCACTTCTTCTGCCACTTCTTAAATCCTTAAGACTTTGAATAATCGGTTTACCATCTCCTAGTACATTAGCTATTCTGGCAATAGATTCCCCATATAATCTCGTATTAGTAACAGGCTGTGTTAAAGTAACTTTAGAAATAAATGCAAAATTAGTATTATTACTCTTTATTTCTTTTAGAGCATGACCATTTACACAAATAAAACCATAATAATTCTCTTTAGCAACAAATCCACCAGGATTAGTACAAAAAGTTCTAATCTCATCACCATATGTTTTCGTCTTAATAAAGATTGTAGGATCATATATAACATTAGTAATATCTTCCATAATATCTTTTCTAACTTCCACTCTAACACCAATTTCAATACTTTGTGATAGGTAAGGAATATTATATTTATCTGCTAATTCCTGTATCCATTTAGCCCCCGTTCTACCAGGAGCAACAACTACATTACTTGCTTTAATAGTCTCTTCTTTACTACCATGTTTATAAGTAATTACATGTTCATCACTATTAATTGTTTTAATATCACTTACATCACATCTATCTAAAAGAGTAACACCTTTTTCCTCTAAGTAATTGCATATTCCTTGAATATATTCTGGTAAATGATCAGAACCAAGATGCTTTTGTTTAATAATTAAAAGTTTAGCACCAGATACAGCAACTTTTTTCTTTATCTCATTAGCTTCATCCATATTACTAGGATAAACTTCTGCATCCATTTTAAACTTTGTAAATATTTTTTCAACATCATCAATTAATTTATAACTTTCTGATTCCGACATATATTTAGTTAAATCACTCTTACCAAGTTTAGGAATAAAATTAAGTTTACCATCAGAAAAAGTACCAGCCCCACCATAACCAGAAAGAATTGCACAAGGATTACAATTTTGACATTTAACACCCTTTTTATTCATAGGACATACTCTAGATGATACTTTAGAACCATTATCTAGAATACATACCTTTAATTTATTATTCTTTGTAATTAATTCATAAGCCGTAAATAACCCAGCAGGTCCAGCTCCTATTATAACAATATCGTATTTCATTTATTACCTCCAATATAATTTTATCATACAAGAAGGTAGAAATAAATAAAAAAATAATAATTTTACACTTTAAAGAAATAATAAATATAGAAAGGACTACTATGAAAAAATATAATATATATCCATATCATACTGATTTAATAATTGGTAAAAAGAAGATAAAATTAACTAATAATATAGAAGTAGTAGAGGATTTCCAAAATAATTATATTTATAAAACAATTATCTTTAATACCACTAGTAATAAACTAAAAGATATATTAAAAAATGAACTAATTAATTTTACTAAAGAAATAAATATTAAACATCTTTTAATTATTGGTATAGGAAATGATAACTATACTTCAGATAGTATTGGCCCAAAAACCCTAAAACATATTAAAGTAAATTATGATATAGGAATTAATCCATATATTAAAGTATCAGCATTAGAACCAGGTGCTTATGGAGAAACAGGTATATTAACAGAAAAAATAATATCTAGTATTACAAAAGAAATAAAACCAGATATTATTATCTTAATCGATTCATATATAACTGATAATATTGATTATCTAAATAGAACAATTGAAATAAATAATAAAGGCTTATATCCAGGCTGTGGAATAAGCAGTATTAATTCAAAATTAGATAAAGAAAGTATTGGCATTCCAATCCTAGTAATAGGAGTACCTACCGCTATTGAAGTAAAATTCTCTAACAGTAATAAAAATTATAAACCATATCTATTATCTACTAAAGATGTTGATAAATATATAGATAATGTTTCTAAGTTAATCGGAGAGTCTCTAAATAATTTTATAAACTACTTATCAGAGTACCAGGATAATAATGACTAAGAATTTGACTATATGAATAACCATTTTTAGCCATACCATTAGCTCCATATTGGCTCATACCAACACCATGCCCGTATCCTCTTGTTGTAAAAGTAATACCATCTTCTTTTTTTTCAATATCAAAATCAGCTGATCTAAGCCCAAGAATATTTCTAAAATTAGTACCAGTATAAGTTTTATCTCCAACCATTATTGTTTTAACTCTATCACCATCTGTTTTATCAACAATACTAAATTCAGTATCAATATTTATTTCCATATCTAATAATGACGATAATTTATCATATGATAGAGTAGTACTAACTAAAAAAGAAGGATTTAAATTATCATACTGACTATCTACACTAACTAAATAAGGATAATAGTTTCCCCAACCATAAATAGAGTTTTCTGTTTTTCCATTACTCGTAGAATGATAAACAGCCTCTATATAACTACCATTATATGTTAAGTACATTCCTTTAGTACTAGAAACAGCATCTTTTACTTTATTATAGTAAGTATTAAAGTTACCTCCCCATATACTCCTCAACTGATTAACATCTTTATAGTTTTGTGTACTATTACTATCCGTTAATAATTTACCTTTACTCATAGCCTTTAAAGCATATGTCCTAGCAATAATAGCTTGTGCTTTTAAAGCTTCACTATGAAATAAAGCTGGCATTTCTGATGATACTACACCTGTGATATATTCTTCTAATTCAATCGTTTCCATCAAGCCATTAGATCTTTGAATAGTAATATAAGTATTATCATCTACTTCTTCAGGCTCTTCAATAACTTCTTCTTCGATTGGCTGAGTATTAATATTATCTTCTATAACATTTACACTTTGGTTTACACTTTGATTTACATTATTATTTATTACCTCATTAGTTACTTTATTTTCACTATTATTAACAACATCACTAGGAGTAGCCTCATTATCTATATCTACACTAACATCTTCAACATTAGTAACCTCAATATCAACATTGTCTTCAGTAGTATTAATTTCTTCATCATTAATAATGTCTTCTATATTAACTTCCGATGGAATACCAGGAATAATCTCTTGATATCTATCTTTATATGCATATGCTTTATATTTATCACTATTATAATCTTTATTTAGAATAATATTACCAAGTATTGAACCGCCTACTACTATAACAGCAGTAGTACCTGCAAAAGCTATTTTATTATCCTTAATAAATTTCTTAACATACTCTTGAATATTCTTATACTGTTTTTTTAAACCTTCTTTCGTAAACTCGCTATCTATATCAAAATATAAAAATAATACTTCTTCATCATTAACTTTTCTTATTTCATAATTAGTAATCATATTTTCACCAGTATTATTTTTTGTAATAATTGCTTAATTATTCACAAAAAGAATTATTAAAAAAATGAAATTTCTTAGAGAAATTTATTAAAATCTTATAATTTTTGAAAAAAATGTTGTATATATATTATAGAGAAGAAGATGTATGATGCTTCTTTTTTTGATGGAGGTGATTTACTAGTTTAACTTTTATTAAATAGAATAAATAATATTGACTTCAGTAATTATATAATCCTAGTGGAAAACCTAAAAAACTAATAAGTTAAAGTTGAAACAAATAGTCGATAGAAAGGAAGATTGATAAAATGAATGAAATAAAAGTATATACAGAAAAAGTTTTTGAGGATATAAAACATTTAGATGACAATGGTAATGAATATTGGCTAGCTCGTGAATTGATGCCATTACTTGAATATAGCAAATGGGATAATTTCCATAAAGTAATTAAGCAAGCCATGATTTCATGCGAGAATAGTGGAATTGACATATGTGAACAATTTCCCGAGGTCGGGAAATTATCAATAAATGTAAATGGTGGTCGAAGAAGAATAATAGACTATAAACTATCAAGATATGCATGCTACCTAATAGCACAAAATGGGGATTCAAGAAAAAAAGCAATTGCACTTGCTCAAACTTATTTTGCAATTCAAACGAGAAAACAGGAATTAAGCGAAAAAGAGTATAGTGAATTAACTGAAAATGAAAAAAGATTTTATCAAAGAAATTTAACTAAAAAGGGAAATCATTCTTTAAATATTGCTGCTAAAAAGGCAGGAGTTAAGAATTTTGACAAATTTCACAATTTTGGATACAAAGGATTATATAACGGAGAGACTGCAAATAATATAGCAAAAAGAAAAGGTTTAAGATATAGAGAAGACATATTAGACAATATGGGAAGCGAAGAACTTGCTGCCAATCTTTTCCGAATAACACAAACTGAAGCCAAATTAAAAAGAGAAAATATAGCTGGTGAAAATAACGCTAACAATGCCCATTTCACTGTTGGTAAAAATGTAAGAGAAGCAATTAAAAAGAATGGAAGTACCATGCCAGAAGAATTACCAACTCCAGATAAGAGTTTAAAAGAATTAGAAAGAGAGAAGAATAGAAGTATAAAGCAAATAATATAGTAGTCTTTATTTATATATTTACTATTTATAATTTAAAAAGGAAAAGAACTGAATAATTAAACCATTATTCAGTTCTTTAATAAATATTAATTGGTATTATTCTCTTTCTTTAATAAATAAATTAAGAAGAATGCCCACTATTGAAGCAAGGCTCATACCAGATATTGTAAGAGAAAAGTCTCCTTTTACTATACTAATAGCAGCACCACCTAAACCAAGTACTAACATTGAAGAAGCTACTATTACATTTTTATTTTTTTCAAAATCTACTTGATTCTTAATTAATACCTTTAACCCATTAACAGCAATAAAACCATATAGAAGTAGTGATACTCCCCCTAGTACTGCATTAGGTATTGTCTTAGCAATAGCAGTAAATTTACCTAAAAAACCAATTATTATCGATATAACAGCAGCTAGTCCTATTACTTTAACTGAAGCCACTTTTGTCATACCAACTACTGAAGTATTTTCACCATATGTCGTATTAGCAGGCCCGCCAAGAATACCAGCAACTAGAGTAGCGACACCATCTCCCATTAAAGTTCTATCTAATCCCGGATCTTTAATTAAATCTTTACCAATAATATTAGATAAAGATGTATGATCTCCAATATGTTCACACAAAGTAACAAGAGCAATAGGAGCAATAGTAATAATACCTGTAAAACTAATACTATAATCTTTAAAAGGAATTATAAATTTAGGTATACTAAAGAAACTAGCTTTTGATACTTCACTAAAATCAATCATACCTAGTATAGCTGCTAATATATAACCAGATATAATTCCTACTAAAAAAGGTATTATTTTAAAGAATCCTTTAGCTCTAGTCATTGTAATGGCCGTAATCAAAAATGATACAAGTCCGGTAACTATTACTTTCCAATCTATTGTTCCATTAGATAGACCAAGCTGTGATATAGCAGATGGAGCAAGTCCAAGTCCAATAATCATAATCATAGGGCCAATAACAATAGGGGGAAGTAGTTTTTCAAGCCATTCTTTACCGACAAATTTAATAATAATAGCAACGATAATGTAGATAAGTCCTACACACATTACTCCTGTCATTGCTCCTGATATTCCACCTTTTAAATATGCTGCTGCTATGGGTGTAATAAAAGCAAATGAACTACCCAAATAAACGGGTGATTTCTTTTTCGTACACAATATATAAATAAGTGTACCAATTCCTGATGTAACAAGTGCTACAGGAATAGTAAGTACTTCAGTGCCAGCAGCACTATTAACTAGTATTGGAACAAGTATTGTTGCACCAAACATTGCAAATACATGCTGGAAAGCAAGTACAATCCATTTCCCAATAGGGGGCACTTCATTAACATCATAAAGCATTTTTTTCTTTTCCATTTTATCCTCCTTCTAAGTAAAAAACTACAAAAAAAGAAAGTATATCTAAAAAATATACTTTCCAAAAAATAAAACAGAAATAAGAAAATAAACACCCATATTATAAGCAGCATCTATAACAATAAGTTGTTTAATCTTATTTCTATACCTCATAATTTTTTACTCCTATTAAATAATAATATAGTTTTTAATATTTGTAAATAGTTTTTATCTATCTTTTTAAAAAAATATGTTATATAATAATACTCATCAAGGAGGACTATTATGTCAAATAAAGATATGCTAGATAAAATACAAAGTAATAGTTTAGGCTTAAAAAAAATAAATATTATAAATATAAAAAGTGTAGATGAATACTTATTCATAGAATTAGATAATAATCAAAAAATATTAACAAATGGAAAAGAGGTATATGATGTCTCAGAGTATAATCATTTATGCAAAATAATTACAATGGAAAATAGATTGTGTGCGGTATTAACGAAAGGATATTCCACTTACGTTATTGATTTAAACACTAAAGAACAATTATTTGCAGATATCAATGCCCAGCATGTTAGTAAAGAAGATGAAAGAACATTACATATAATTACGAGAACAGGAAAAAGAAATATCAATATATATGATATTAAAACAAAAAAGTATTTACCTGTCCCTGAGAATTACGAATATGAAAATGCTTTAGGAAATAACTTATATGTATTTAGAGAGGATAGAAAAGCAGACGAATTCTTATCACTAAAAAGATGTATAATAAATGCTGATGGTAAAACTATTTTAGAAAATATAGAAGGGTATATAGTAGAATTTGATGATAATCACTTTATAATCAAAAATGAAAATGAAATACAAATAATTAAAATTGGTAAAGACGTAAATAAATATGTACTTAATAAAACTGATAACATGATAGCTGCTCCTGAATATCATAATGGCAAAATTATTATAATGGAAATTGGTCTATTAAAAGTATATAATCTTGATTTTGAATTAATAAATGAATTTGAAATAAATGAATTAGATTCAGTAAATGAATATGAAATGATAGGAGAAACATTAAAAATAAGATTGCCATATAAATTGGATGGAAAAAATAACTTTAAGGAAATATTTATTAATATAAATAGTGGTAAATCAATATCCCATCTTCGTATAAATGGATACCCATATTGGAATCATGAAACAGTTGTAGGCCAAGATAGTATTAAAGAAGATGATGACAATAATAAACAAATAGATTATCATTTCTATGATGCCAATTTAAATGAAAAATTTACTATTAAAGGAAACTATTGCCGCGAAATTAATGATAGTTATATATTCGAGGTAGGAACATATATCGATAATAAAAATATAAAAAGAAAATATATTAATACAAAGACAAATATAGTAAAAGAATGTGTATATGATATTATTCGTTTCCTTCAAAAAGGTTGTGGATATGCTTTTAATACTGTAACTGACATGATTGATATTGTAGATGAAAACTTAGATGTTATTATAGCAAATATTAATTATAAAAAACTAAAAATAACAAAAAGTTACAGCGCTATAAGTGAATTTAGATACTTTGTTGTAAACAAATATGTTTGTATAACAATGTATATTGATACCGGTGAACCATATAGTCTATGTAAAAGAATTATTCAAAACGCAAATGGTGATATTATATTAAACTCAACAAACCATAGGTGTACTGCTATTGGTGACTATATTCAAATAACAAAAGATGGAGAAAGCAAGTATCTGAATACTACAACAGGACAAATTGGAACACTTAGTATAGAAGTACCTGTTGATGATAAAGGTATGATTAATTTAAAAGAAATTAACATTAATAATACATTATCAATGCAAAATCCTAAAAAATTATTGTTACAAAAAAAAGATGATTAGAATAAATCAAAATCATCTTTTTATTATTATTTAGACTTCCTTTTTTCTGCTTTTTTTAGTATTTCAGTTAAAAAAACATATTCAGGAGAATCTTCTTCAATATCTTTTAGACTTCTAATTTCTCCATCCATAAGTCTTACATTAGTACTATTTATATTATTAGAATGAATATCTATAAGAGAATAATCGCTATTCATAAAAGAAATTTGACTTTGATCAAAATTTAATTCTATTCCTATTCTAAGATAACCATCTAATTCTTCAATAAAAATTAAAGCACCATTACGCTTACCATTATTATATTTATCATATAAAGTTGTAAGTGACTCTCTTAACTCATTTAATAAATCTTGTTTACTATTATCCATAAAAACCTCCAAAACATCATGAATTTAAAATTCAAAACACAAAATATAAAAATCCTTGAAATTCAAGGAATTAATAACATAATGGTGGAGTCGAGGGGATTCGAACCCCTGTCCGTAAATAAAGCTATTTAACCTTCTACAAGATTAGTAGATTATTAATTTCATAAGTAAATAGACAATCTACCATCAAATTTACTTACTAGTTTATAGTTATTCATTATGAAGTCTAAACATAAATCATAATATAGTCTGCTTTATAAGTCCCTATTAATTCTCACAGACAAAGAATTAGAGGAACCTGTTGCGGCTTTAAACTAAGCAAATGCAACAGCGTTTCTATAGCTGTTTCCAGTTATGTTTAATTTATCCCCGTTACGTGGAGAATAAGCGTCTTGCTAGCTAAACACTAATATTTCCGTCGAAGCCAAAAACGACCCCATGCACATAGAATTATATCAAACAAGTGTTCTTTTGTCAATTTTTTATCGCAAATTTATTGTATTATTTCAAAAATTAATGTATAATTACCTTAGATAAAAATAGGAGTGAGATAATGAATACTAATAATAATAAAAATATTGACAAAAACTATTTTGGCGTAAGGCACTATAACGTAAAAATAGTAAAAGAAAAAATAAGCCCCATAAGATTTATAATCAATGTAATATCTTATGCTGTTTTTATGTGGTTAATACTAATAGGTATAACATTACTTATCTATATAGCAGATACTAAAATAAGAGCGGCTAAAGGAGATTTTACACCACCAAAATTTAATGCTTATGTCGTATTAACAGGTTCAATGTTACCGGAAATAGAGCCAAAAGATGTCGTAGTAACAAAAAAAATAGACGGAAAAGACTTAAAAGTAGGAGATATTATAACTTTTATCCCATCAGACTCTAGAATATCAAATATCATTGTAACACATCGAATTCTAAATAAATATTATGATGCTACTACTAATAAATATACATATCAAACCAAAGGGGATGCCAATAATACACCAGACTTTACTCTAGCAGAAGATTCTAATGTTATCGGTAAAGTAATATTTAGAATACCAAAAGTAGGATATATACAAGAATTACTAGCAACAAGAGGAGGATTAATAATCGTTGTATTAATCCCTGCATTAGTAATATTATCTTATGACATCATGAGATTAGGAAAGAATATAGCAAGAGGTAAGAAGAAAAAAACAAAAACAGTAGTAAGAGGGTGATATAAATGTCTAAGACAAATAAATTTCACGTAAAAGAAATAAAAGATGAAGTAAATGTAACCGTCGAAGAAGAAAGAAAAGACCATTCACCCTTTTATCTTTTACTCAAAAGAAATAAATGGTTATGGTATGTATTATTTCTTTTACTTGCCTTAATAATATCTATAATTACAATATATGCTATAAGTAAGAATTTAGGTTCATCAACAAAAGTAGAATACGATACAAGTGGAGTATTAGTAACATTTGATGAAGGAAATAATAGTATTCTAAATGGTGTACCAATAACCGAAGCCTATGCATCTAAATTATTCGATACAGAAGTAACAAATGAAATAAATAGAGGGGTTGTAATAAAAGTAAAAGAAGTTGCTTTTGAACTAGGAAAAATAATCTTTTACTCAGATAAAACAGCCTTAATAAAATATGATAATGGAAATTATGTAAAAGTAAAATCGTTAAATAATGATTATGGAGTAGACGATAATGGCATAATAAAAAGTGGAGCAGAAGCAAATAATATATCATATGAATCTAAAGATAATAATGATTTAGGAATAAAATTATTATATCTATCAGATGGAACAGTAGAAATAACTAAAAATAATATGGTATTCTTACTTAGAAATACCGATTTAACAAGTAATCCAGAAGAATTTTATACTAATTTAAGTGGAGTATCTGCTCCAATTAAAGAAGAAGGAAGTAAAATATATTATTCAGATGGAACCATAAAAGAAGATAACTATATAATCGTAGATGGAGAAAAACATTATCCTACTAAAGAAGAAACAATTCATGATAATATAAGAATAATATATTATGATAATGGTTATGCTGAAGTAATACAAGGTGATTTAGATATTATTGTTCAAAAAAGTGAACACATAAAATATGATGATAATATTTTTGAAATCGTAGATGGTACTAAAGAAGTAAACATAAAAGACTTTATCGATATAAAATCACTAGAATTAAATAATAAAAATAATAAAGAAATGAATTATATCATAGTACTAGAAGAAACAGATGATTATGCAAAACATAATGCAAGTAGAAGATTACCAAATGAATATGTAAATTTTAGTGTTTATCTAAATGGAAATAAAACAAATGGGACTTTAGTTAACAATATAAAAGAAGAATCAAAATATGAAGGCTTAGAACTAAAAAATAATACATATCTATTATATGAAGGAAAATTAAAATCATTAGAACAAGCAGATATAAAAATAGGATTATGGATAAGTTATGAAAACATAACTAATGAATACATGAATAGTGCATTTATTGGTACATTAAAAGTATACGTAGAAGAATAAAAGAAAGGTGATAATATGAAAAAAAGAAAGAAAGTATTATTAGGAATAATTATATCAATAGTATTAGCATTAACCGCTATTGTAATATTTTTATTATCATCTACTAGTGCACTATTTACACATAAAGATACAAATACAAGAAAAAATAACTATAATACCGGAATATTATCCATAACAGCAATATCTAAATCAGATACAATATCATTAGATAATACTCTTCCTATATCAGATGAACAAGGAGTAGCACAGGAACCATATATATTTACTATAAAAAATAACGGTAATGTTGATTATCAGTTTGATATCCAATTATTATCTACTACTGCTAACACATTTGACCCACAATATATCAAAATAAAAGTAGATGATGATGAAGTAACAACATTAAGTGCCTTAACAGATAGCAAAATAAAAACCAATCTAGTACTAGCGGCCCAACAAACAATAGATGTATCTTTAAGAGTATGGCTAGCAAGTAATACTCCTAATAGTCAAATAGGAAAAACATTTACATCTCAGTTAGTAATAAATGGCGTAGCAGTATCTCCTACAACTAATTATGGAGTATCTGCTGCTGCATATATAACAAATCTATATAATAATGCTACTAAAACAGCAGTAACAAATAATAATATTGACTATAACTATGCAACATCAGTATCCCTAATGAATGATAGACTAGGAGGTACTACTAAAGACTTAAATGCTGGTAACATTCGTTACTATGGAGCATCTCCTAATAATTACATATACTTTAACTGTAGTGATTATTCAAATCAAACAAGTGAAACATGCGAACAATGGCGAATAATTGGTGCATTCGATAATATGATTAAGATAATAAAAAATGATACAGTAGATAGTCTAGCATGGGATAATAACAACTCTAACAACTGGGTAAATTCTTCTCTTAATAATTATTTAAATAGTGGTAATTATTGGACTGCAAATTTAAATGATAAATCAAAAGCCATGATAGCGGATATAAACTGGAATTTAGGCGCATCACACAATCCATCATCTGATTTTTCAAATAATTATTACGAATCGGAAAAAACATATCAAAATTATTCAGGTGTCAAAACTTGGAATGGTAAGATTGGTTTAATTCACATTTCTGATTATGGGTACTCAAGTGATTTTAATATTTGTACAGCAGCATTAACAAGCTTTGATAGTATTTTAAATTGTGCTAATAGTAATTGGATATTTAATTTGCCCAAAAATCAAGATAGTAAACTTTTGACTCTTGATGGCTCATATGATAGTCAAAATAAAATATTTGAAATTGATTATGTAAATGGAAATGTTGGCTACAATGAAATAAATGCAAACTCACTCGGTGAAGTAAAACCTGTACTTTATCTAAACTCTGAGGTAAGTATAGCTTCTGGCACTGGTACAAGTTTAGATCCATATACACTTAGGTAGGAAGTACTTGGTAAATATTAAAAATAGAAAATGCTGGTATCAAAGTACTAGTATTTTTTAATAATTATCATATATTTAATTTAGAATCTTGATTTTGAACTTTTGTAATGATATAATTTAATTGTAAAAAAAATAGAAGACAGCCGGGAGAGAAGTGTTATGAAAAAGAAAGAAACAGAAGAAAAGAAAAAAAATATAAAGAAAGATATAAATATTGAGAAAAAAGATAATATTATAGACAAATTAAAGAAAAAAATTAAAGTTAAAGATAAAGAAAAAAATATTTTTAATTTAAAAGAAGTAATAATTATTATGATATTTTCTTTGTGTATAGGAATAGTCTTATGCTTTAGTTTATTTAGTATCCTAGCGGGTAAAAATTATTTTAAAGTTATTCATGACTTAGATAAGGTAATCGATACATATTATGCTATTGTAGATAATTACTATGGAGAATTAGACAAAAAATCTTTAGTAGAAGGTGCTGTTGAAGGTATGATATCCTCTGTAGGAGATTCATTTACTAGTTATGCAGATACTGATACTACTGAGTCTTTCAATGAAAAAATAAATGGTAGTTATGAAGGAATAGGATGTTCAGTAGCTACCAATATAGATGATACAATAGTAGTTGTCTCTGTCTTTGAAGATAGTCCTGCTAAAAAGGCTGGGTTAGAAGTCGGTGATATTATTCTTAAAGTAGATGGCGAAAGCTATGAAGGTAAAACTAGTACTGATATTTCTAAGTATATAAAAGATAGTGGTAAAGATAAAGTAGTACTTACTATTAAAAGAGAAGAAGAAGAAAAAGATATTACTATTAATTTAAGTAAAGTAGAAATACCATATGTAAATGGCGAAGTATTAGAAGCTAATGATAAGAAAATAGGATATATATCTATATCATTATTTGCAGGTACTACATATAAACAATTTGAAAATAAATTAAAAGAATTAGAAAAAGAGGATATTACTGGATTAATCATTGATGTTAGATCTAATTCAGGTGGTTATTTAACTTCTGTTACGGATATATGTAGCTTATTCTTAAAGAAAGGTAGTATTATCTATCAGTTAGAAGATACTTCTGGTACTGTTAAGAAAAAAGATACTACTAAAGAAAAAAGAACATACCCTGTAGCGGTCCTAATCAACAAGGAAAGTGCATCTGCCTCAGAAATACTTGCCTCTGCTATTAAAGAAAGTTATAAAGGATTAGTCGTTGGTACTAATAGTTATGGTAAAGGAACAGTGCAACAAACTAAGAAATTATTAGATGGTAGTATGATTAAATATACTACTCAAAAATGGTTAACTCCTGATGGTAACTTTATCAATGAAGTAGGAGTAACTCCAACCAATACCATAGAATTATCTGAAGAATATTTTGAAAATCCAAGTAGAAGTACAGATAATCAGTTACAAGAAGCATTAAACTTACTTACAACTGATAATGAATAAATAGATTGATACAGTTATTTGTATCAATTTTTATATAAAAAAACATATACTTTATTGGTGATATATGTGATAGTAAAATGTAATGATAAAGAAAAAGGATTACTAGCAAGACTTATGAGAGCAGAGGCCAAAGGGGAAGGTAATCTTGGTATGCTAATGGTAGGTAATGTATGTTTAAATAGAATCATATGTAGTTGTTTAACTTTTAAAGATATAAGAACAATTACTGATATGGTCTTTCAAAATCCAGGAGGTTTTTCTGGAACAAAGAGTCCTTTATTTAATGGTAATGCAACTAATAGTGAATTATATCTCGCTGAACGAGTTTTAAAGGGCGAATACTATCATCCTGCGACTAATTCTTTATGGTTCTATGCCTGTAAAAAAGATGATACTTGTGCTAATACTTGGTGGAATCAAGATTTTGCTGGACAATATAAAAATCATTGCTTTTATGAACCATGTATAGGTATATGTAAGGAGTTAAGACCATGATAAATATCTTAAAAGGATTTATTATTGGTATTGGTAAAATAATTCCTGGAGTATCCGGAGCAATACTTGCTATATCAATGGGAGTATATGATAAAAGCATATACTATATAAATAACTTTAAAGATAATAAAAAAGAAAGTATCAAATATTTATTACCACTAGGTATAGGAATAATTATATCTATTATCTTTTTTAGTAAAATAATTAACTTTTTGTTAGATAAATATTATGTAATTACAATGCTTTTTTTTATAGGATTAATAATAGGTACTATTCCATCTATAACAAAAGAAATAAATAAAAAAGACTACTATCTAATAATAATATCTTTTATTATCTTTCTATCTCTATCGTTACTAGGAGTAAAAAACACCTATATTATAAAAGGAAATATTATTGATATAGTAATATTCATAATATCAGGATTTATGGAAGCAATAGGAACAGTAGTCCCAGGAGTAAGTAGTACAGCCTTATTAATGACAATTGGTACATATAAAATAATCATATCATCTATAGCTAATATAACTAATTTAAAAATAATTGTACCATTTATTATCGGAACTATACTAGGATTATTAATCATCGTAAAAATAATTGGCTATTTATTCAAAAAATATCATAACAAAGTATATTCCGTAATACTAGGATTATTATTATCTACTATTGTAGTAATGATGATAGATACCTTTAAATATCAAACAACTATGTTAAATATATTTATAGGAATAATATTAATGATAATAGGAATATATATATCCAGTATATTTGAAAAATAAAAAAGACTTACAAGAGTCTTAAATATCAAATGGTGACCAGTATGGAATTCGAATCCATGAATGCTGCCGTGAAAGGGCAGTGTGTTAAGCCACTTCACCAACTGGCCATAAAAATGGTGGGCCTGAATGGACTTGAACCATCGACCTCACGCTTATCAGGCGTGCGCTCTAACCACCTGAGCTA
>ODAI011475128.1_pt1 | contig 24735 bp, 25 predicted proteins | sample 1539321 | NCBI WGS metagenome assembly ODAI01 (sample SAMN02144231, study PRJEB22623) | gut metagenome | biome: sheep rumen | host: Ovis aries | place: New Zealand
GAATTGAGAGTTTGCATTTGATAAGTGAGAAGCGAAAGAATTATGATAATTTCCGATAATTTCTTTCCTAAACGAAAACAGACAGCAATCTGTGAGATCCGTGAGATCTGTGTGACGAGGAATCCCCTCTCCCGCATCATTACTCACGTCCATGGGAGGAATCAAGTACTGTCCAACCAGACGTGGTGGAAAACTCGGCGAATCATTTGGCCGTTTCAATAAAAAAATGTAATTTTGCAGCGTGGAATTCAAAAAACGGAAGATTATGTGCGAAGCAGGCTTGATAACACGAAAGGTGGTTCGTCTTAGCAGACGTAGCTTTAACCATAGGATAGAAGTAGCCAGCCCTAATGGATACCATTATAGTCAGCTGGCAAGGCTAAACCGCGAACTAGACAGTCTCTATGAAGCTATATACGATGACTGGACAACCATCACAGAAGATGACTATAAGGTGTTTGGCGGGCAGCTCCAGCTACTTATACTTACCATCAAACAGCTTTATGATGCTTGTCGCAGATTGCCAAAGGAGAATGGGCTGAAAGAAGAAACCCGAAAACTGAGCATGAACTATTCCGCTCTTTATGAGCTAAATAGCGATATCGTAAATTTCCGTATCAAACTGCCTAAGAATGAGGAAATGAAGCAAACGCTTCGAAAGCTTGCTGATTTGGATAAGCATAATAGCTAAGCAGTAAGATTATGATAGAATTTCAAGCCATTGCTTTTTTCCTTCAACGTGTTGCCGCCTTGAAGGCTGTTCGGCGCAGTGTATATGCCACCGTAGAAGATGAAATCAGACACTCATTCGCCGGACAAAGCATTGAAACGATTCGACAGAACAGAGACATGATACTGATGGACGATGAGCATGTTGTAATAAAATTGCGTATGCCTGACAAAAAGCACAAGCTAAGCAAGAAGGATGGCTATCGGTTGGTATACATCGTCTATAAAGATCGTGAAGAGGTCGGGCTGCTTGACGTGTACCCAAAGAATGGACCCTCGCAGCAGCTGGATATTGATGACAAGCAGGTGACCAGTCTGGTTCAGCAATACATGGACGAGAAAGCCAATGGCGTCCTTTCTGTATATTCGATAATATGATGTGGCAGATAAGTAAATTGCTATGTGTCTTTTGTCGTGCCGTGCTAGTGGGCTTCCTTGTTACATGACCTATCCTGTCACCGTGTGGGCACAATATATCCTCAATGGGAGAAGATAGTTAAATTTATGGAACAGTAGCTTGATATTGAGAAAAGAAATGCTTAGAATACTACTATTATCCGACATTCACTTTATTCATTGCGAGGACGATGAGAATGATTATCGTTCAGTAGAGACCGCCTTTGTTGAGGCGATGGATGAGGTGCGTGATTCTGGCGGCCTGACTCAAATCCTGATTTGTGGCGACATAGCGAACAAAGGTCTAGAGCGAGAGTATCAGACAGCAGAAGCTTTCTTGAAAAGGGTCTTTGAACATCTTGGCTGCGATGAAAAACAGACACAGGTCTATGTAGTGCCTGGCAACCATGATATCAATCGAAATACCAATATGGAAACCCGATTGGCTTGGCGTCCAACCCTATTGGACCTTTCAAAGGCTGATGACTTTATCAAAAACGCGAAGCATGTTGACCTTAACACGCTAAGGATAATTTACTCTCCTCTCAACGCTTTCCACAAGTTTGCAAATGCTCATTCTTCACTTGATGGAATCGCGGAAGCGATATTCTTGAATGCTCCGAACTTTGAGTTCAAGAGTTTTCGCAAAGAAGTTGAACTTGGCGTTTTGGATAATTATATCATCAAGTTGCATTGCCTCAATTCCGCTTTGCTTTGTGACAAAGATGATGTAAATGATCCTCGTGATATGAAGGAGGGTGAACACAAACTGTTCATCCCGAAGTCTGCTTATAATCCTGATACGCCCAGTACTACGGTAAATATATCCATGATGCACCACCCTCACGCATGGTTTGAGAATGAGGCAGATCTGTGTACTGAGTTCGATCGCAAATTCAAGTTACAGATTTATGGTCATGTACATACGCAGTCTATTTCACAGGATAATGAAGGGAAAAGTGCTGTTCGCCTACAGGTGGGTTCTCTTCATCCTGGCAAGGGTGGGGATCCCGAACTCTATCCGCCCATTTACAACATCTTGGAAATTGATGTTGTAAATGGTGTTCTTAAAATTAAGGTGAATTGTTATAGCTGGGATGGCGAAGAGTTCGTTGAGAACGAAAAATTCTCATACCAACGTAATGTTGCCTTAAAAAAGAAATCAAGCAGAACAGCCAACCAAAAAAAGGTAGTAAGTAAAATGAAAGCGGTTGTCGAAAATTCTGATGAGGTTTATGCACTCAGATACCGTTTATATAGTTCTGAACATATCAAGGAGGTGATTAGTGATATCGATCCTAAAGCATACGATGATGATAAGGAAGACTATGTGAATGCAATGCGTTTTTTCAAGACTATAGCTGAAAAAAAAGAAATGCTCGAACAACTGAGAGCTGTTTTAACTAAATATGGTGATTGATATGGAACGAGATCTAAAAGATATTCTTACAGAGGTACTGGTCTTTCCATACGAACAGAGCGTTGTGGACGCATTGACGGATGCTTGCTCAAAGTATGTTGAGACTATAGAAATAGGACAGTTCGAGAACTGTGTCCTTCATCTTTGTTTAGACATACCCGCTTCTGACTTGATAGAAAGCATAAATACGCAGACAGGCCGTAAATTCCCTAACAGAGTATATCGTGCCTTGGCAGGCTATGTTGTCGGCGAGGCTATAGAGAATGATAGCGATGAAGATGACAAAGTGGTTTTTCCCCTTGCTCTTCGTAATGCAATGAAAGCAAAAACAGATGATGCCGACGGCATTATCTGTAAGACGGTAGATTCCGCTGTTTTGGGGGCTGTGGAGGACTATTGGAAAGAGAACACATCCATTCCTTTTTTAGATGGTGAAGATATAGTGTCAACTATTTTTAAAAATGAGACCTGGGCTGAAACAGGATTGGATATTGAGAATACCTTTGACAGCATTAAGTCGCTGGCAAAGTTCTATAATCGCGAACGGTTTAAGAAAACATTTACAGAACGAAAACTCTCAGACAATCAGGACATCTATGCCTTTGCTTATCAGATGGCTAAAGAGATAGCCGAACAAGACTGGCTTTTTACAGCTGAGTTTCCCGTTAAAGCTCTTAAGAGCTTGGGGTTAAAAGGTTCTGCAATAAGTCTAAACAATATTAAATCGAGAATTAGGGGGAATAATAATACAGTCAATGATGATATAGATAGCATATCTGTTTTCCGCCGCTATCTTTTTGCTGATGATTACGTAGAATTGGGTTCGAATCGTATCAATCCTCAGAATTTTGCTATTGCTATCTTCTATGAGAAACTATATGAACGTTTAAAGTCAGAGAAATATGAGTAACGAAGTTGTAGGCTTGAAACTGGATGGCGCTGGTGAGGAAACTATTAAGCACACTCAACCAGAGGTGCAGGAGCAAGAATTTATCGAGGGAACTTTCCGTTACGATGCCCTTAGAGATGCCGATGTTAATAATCTCGCTTCGGATTCTCGCCCCACACTGATTACCCTGTTTGGTATCAGTGAATGTGGTAAGACCACATTCGTGGGTAGTCTTTTCGCCATTCTCCGCAGAAGACCCGGTCTGCTGAAGACGACATTCATTGATTCAGATACGCTTACCGGATTTGAACGACGCGTTCACCAACGTTTTCTGTCCGAAGACGGGCAGTCTGTAATACAAAGAACTCAGCGTAAAGCTGGAAGTATTCTCAATGCAGTATTAGGAGATGAGCGTGGAAACAATCCACACATGTTTCTAATTTCAGACTTATCTGGCGAGATTTACCTTGATGCCATTTCTGATAAATCAGTTGTTGTTCAGCAGATGGCAGTTAAGTATGCTGACAAACTGGTTATATTTGCAGATATAGAACCACTACTTAAGGCAAAATCATATAATTCCTATAAGGAGAACTTCCAGTCATTGCTGGCTCGTTTTAAGGAGAACAATATGCTACCAGCGGGCGCAGAGGTTTATGTCGCTCTCAATAAAACTGATTTGGTGGAAGCTGCGGCTATTGATGCATCAAAGAATGAAAACGGAGAGATCGATGATGAGAAGAAAAAAGAGTTTGTCAAAACTTTTGAAAGACGAAAGAAAGCAATCGTAGATATAGTCAAAGAGAGTGTAACCATACCTAATGATCACATCTATGAGATTTGTTCTCTTGGGATTAAGGTGGATGAAGAGAATGAACAGCTAATCAAATTGTTAACTGCGTTACTTCGCAAGAAAGAGCAAAAGCCTTTGCCAGCATCATATAATTGGATTCATAATCTATCAAAAACAGAATAAGATGAGCCAAGAAAAGAAATGCCTCGTTGTAGGCCTACAAGATACAGGTAAGTCATCCTATATGGCAGCGTTTTGGGTGATTGAAAGGGCAGGCACTTCAGGCCATCTGCTCACGTTTAATAAACGCCCAGATAATACACAATATCTTGATTCCATAGGCAATAACTGGCTATCGCAAGAGCCCGTGAATCGCAGCTCTAATATCGAAACTGAATTGGAGTTTAGTCTGAAGCACAAGGATACAGGTTCTATTATAGAACTGGCTATTCCTGATTTCAAGGGCGAGCGTTATAAACTTATTCTTCAAAATGAAGTGCCTTCTGAAATAGAGAAGTGGTTGAAGGAATGTGACAGGATACTTTTTTTCTTACCGCCTACTAATGAGAAGAAATTCAATGAAGAGTTAGGTGTGGAACCAAAGGAGGATTCAGAAAGGAAGCCCTCACCATCGTTTAGTGTGGACGAAATAGAACCTTGGATACAGAACGTGGAGCTCTTAAAATATATTCATGGGGTGAAAGGAAATATCAAGATTGCTTTTTGTGTTTCCAAATGGGATTTGAAGATAACCAAGAATACGACTGTGCAAAAGTGGATTGAGCAGTGCCATCTATTCTTTCATACTTATGTTAAGTATCACTTTTCAAATGTGAGATATTTCGGAGTCAGTGCTCAGGGGCTGAATTACGAACAACGAGGCGAACTGACGGAGGATAAAGTCAGTGAACTTACTGATGAGGGCAAACGTGCCTATATCTCCTCCGGCACTGACAAGGATTACGATATAACAAGACCGCTTGCTTGGTTGCTTGAAGATTAAAAGACTATGATAACGCTGCACCAGATGCTTCACGGATACAAGCTTGGACATAACTATATCCAAGGGAGTATAGTGTTGCCGTCTACACACGATATGGACAAAATCGCCACACTAAGCGACTGGTCTGAGTATGTGGGTGTCAACAACGAGCGCGACTACATCACAGCATATCCACTGGATGAAAGCCCATACTATGTTGTGGCGAAGACTTGGTATGCTGACGGAATGCGTCGCCCGGGCTGTGTTTGGACGCATAGTTTGCTCATACATAAAGATGATATATCCAAGATAACAGATTTCTGCAACCTACTTTACCTTTTTGAGGTACCACTTACAGAAAACTATGAGAGCTATTCAACGACACGTGCATTTGTTGAAGATGCTAAGGAGGCAAATACATATATTACAGAGATTGGTGAGAATAGAGCAGCAGAGGTGTATGAGTGCCTACTGTCCGATATACCTTCGTTTATCTTGTCAGAGTTAACATCATATCAAAGCCAGGTATTGTTGCTGACCTTACTCAACTATGTGCCGTCTGAGATGTTGCTGAACAAGTCTTTTTGCTCTGGAACGGCAACCCCACGAGCCTACGATGGTCAGTATCTGTCGCTCCAGTTTGTGACACACGATGGCAATGGTGTTAAGTGTCTCGCTAATAAGTCAACTGCACCTTGGTCACAACTTGTTGGCTATAGCGCAGTAAACAACAAACCTCAGTTGGCCACCTTGATACGTCACTATCAAGACGAACTGGGTGATAGCTTAGAGAAGCTTGTCGGCTTTTTGAATGTGGTGGTACTGATAAACCGAACCTGTAAGGACGATGAGGAGAAGCAACAAGTTCTACAGGAGATAATCAGCACCTTGTCGCGGACCTTCCCTAATCAGGAAGATGGCAAAGTGTTCAAGTCAGCTGTCTTTCAGCCCTCAGTTGCTAGCGACTTTGGAGGAGAAGAGTCATTCTTATATACCATCTCTACTGTGAATGTCGCTTCGTTCACCGAGGAACAGGTGGATTACAGTAAACGCTTACATGACTTGTCAACTAATCAGTTTTTGCAGTTACTGAAACAGTTATATACAGCAGAGAAGTTGAATGAATGGGGCTTACAGACGGTTTGTGAAGTTGCTCGATATATTAGTTATGTTGAGATTGCAGGTCTAAGACAAACGGATAAGGCTTTTTTCCAGACCATCATCTGTAGTAGTCCAGATCTGCTTAACCAGATTGTTTGGTCAGACTTTACAAAAGAAGAACTTCAGTCAACATTGTCTGTATTCTTGGACAAAAAGATGGTAAATGCATTCAAGCATTGGAGGGAGCTGTTGAAAACCATGCTGGAGTTGAATGTGCCCGTAGCATCCGAGTTGGCAGGTATGGCCTTTTCGCATGATAAAGGCTGTGTTGATGTATACCTTAATTATCTCAATATAGATAATCACTACCCGCAACGTTATGTTTCCATAGAACTTGAACATTATCCGGAGACAGTTCTGGATTGGTTGTCCAATGTAACAAGTATCAATTCAGATGTGGCATACGTTCTGGTAAACTCTATTGACGAGTTTGGCGTTGTAACAAAGAATAGAGGCAGTAGGATATGGGTACCTTTCCATAATGTCCTTACAGAAAAAGACCCTATTCAGTTCTACATATATTTGTACAGGCTTTCTTTCAATTGGCAGGATAAAGAGGCGTTGATGTATTTACGGAAAGCTTTTTATCCAATCCATAATCTGTTGGCACAAGATAAATTGGAATATAGCTTCTGGTATAGAATTGAGCCTTATACGGAGCACCTGTTCTTCTTGCAAAACTGGGATAAGTGTAAGAAGTTGAGGAAGGCAGTAATAAGACGTCTGAGAGATGCTGGATGTCAGAAGTCCGTTGTTGCCAACTATACCCCTGATGCCAAGACCAACGAATGGCTGATTAATGAATGGTAGTAACCAGATATATTGATAGTCACACTATTATTACAATAATTCAAGTTACCAATTTGCGAAACTATTATTAATATATGAAAGTAGTATTATTAGCCGGTGGTTTTGGCTCCCGCATCAGCGAGGAGTCGGTCTTTAAGCCAAAACCAATGATCGAGATAGGAGGTATGCCGATTCTTTGGCATATCATGAAAGAATATGCCTACTATGGGCATAATGAGTTTATCATCTGTGCTGAATATAAACAGGAATATATCAAAGAGTGGTTTAATAACTATTTCCTACATAACTCCGACGTGTCTTTCGATTTCCGCCATGGTAAGAATGAGATATCTTTTCATGAAAGTCATCTGGAGCACAGGAAGGTGGCCGTAGTAGATACTGGCTATAACAAATTATAAAGGTTAACGATACTATTATTGTATAGTAAGATTTACAGAAGTATATTTATATTTAGCCTATAGAAGGATATGAATAATAAAAGGTGCTTTGAAATAGACCTCCTAAGATCTATTGGCATTATAGGTATTTTCATCTCTCATGCTCAAGCACCTAATTGGGCTATCTCGCTTCGGAGTTTTGATGTACCACTGATGGTTTTCATCTCTGCTATATGTTACAAAGAAAAGATTGGCAAAAATATGTTGATACAGTATGTAAGAGACCGATTTATTAGATTAGTCTTTCCTGTTTGGATTTTTGTCATATGTTATTATATACTTAATCATGGCCTCATACCCTTTATTGGTAAGAGCGATTTCGGAACACTAATTGATACATTGTTACTGCTTACACCTTCCTATGTCTGGATTATTAGGGTATTCTTTTCAATGGCATTGCTTGTTCCTTTTTTATATTTATTTGTTAAACGCAACAAAGACACAATAAACTGCCTGGTTATTGTATTAGCTTGCTTGGTTAACGAATTCCTGTGCCACAGATGTGGAGTATATTATGGCGATGGATATTGGCAATGTATCACTGTTATGACTCTAAGTTATTCTATAGTAGCCTTTTCGGGTCTAATAGCAAAAACAAAAAACAGAAAAAGCCTATTAAAATTTTCTTTCACATGGGGTGCACTTTATTTACTCCAACTCTTATACTTTTTCATAACTACAAACGGTATAGTTTTAGTGCAATCTGCCAAGTATCCTCCACGGTTTTATTACTTAAGTTACGGATTAACTTGTTGTTTTTTTATTTATGCTATAAGAGACAATTTATCCAGTTTGATCACTAATGTATTTTTGAGGAGGGCTATAGCTTTTATTGGTAGCCATTCAATGTGGATTTATCTTTGGCATATTCTTTTTGTTACCACATTGGGGGATAGATACTTTTGGGAAATAAGATTCATTATTATTTTATTATTGCCAAGCATCATTGTGTATATACAATCTTCGATAGTCACCTTTTTTTTGCTCCAAAGCCCCAGAAAAAAACTTACGAGGGTTCTAAACAAAATTTTCATTGGTTAAACAATATATAGTTTTTGGTTTTTCACTAAAAGAACAAATTATTAAATGACATTCCGAGATTACATTAACTTACATCTCCACTACTTCTATGTGGACCATTACCCCAAAAGGCTGATTAACAGGATCTGGTTCAACCACTATGGGTATAAGATTGACTGGAAAAACCCGCGCGACCTCAACGAGAAAATCCAATGGCTGATTTGTTATGGAGATACTTCTAAATGGCCTGACTTAGCCGATAAATATAAGGTGCGCGACTACATCAAAGAAAAGGGGTACGGCAGCATTCTGACTAAGCTCTATGGCGTATGGGATAATGCCAACGATATAGAGTTTGAGAAGCTGCCCGACAAGTTTGTATTGAAATGCAACCACGACAGCGGTTCCTACCACCTGATAGACAAGGCAAAGGGGGTTGACAAAGATTTTATAATAGGTGACCTTAACACCCACCTAAAGGTCAAATTTGGCTACAAAGGCTGCGAACCTCACTACAACAAGATACGTCCAAAAATAATTGCAGAAGAATTCCTCGAGGATGCTGGTTCATTCTCCACGTCACTCGTTGACTATAAAGTCTGGTGCTTCAACGGGCATCCCTATTGTATTTTTTGTGCTTACAACCGTACACATGAACATCTTTACACCAATGTTTACGATTTGAACTGGCAAGTTCATCCAGAATGGTCAGTATTTAATGACCATTATCGGGATGGAGGTGGGAAGGTTCCCCGCCCCGAAATCCTTGATGACATGCTTCAAGTCGCCTCAGACTTATCAGTAGGTTTTCCAGAAGTCCGTGTTGACTTCTACATTGTTGACAACAAGTTGTATTTTGGCGAACTAACCTTTACAAGCGACTGCGGAAGGATGGGGTATTTCTCTCCCGAGTTTCTGATTGAATTAGGCAGAAAAGTAGTAGTAAGGTGAGCTATGATAATTTCTGTAATCATGCCAGTTTACAATGTATCGGATTATATCGAGAGATGTGTTTTGTCTGTTATGAACCAAACATATCAAGACTTGGAATGCATCATTGTTAATGACATGACTCCAGATGACAGCATAGAAAAGTGCAGCTCTCTGATAAATACCTATAGAGGAAGCATCAGCTTCAAGATTATCAATCACTCGTCAAACAGAGGTCTTTCAGCCGCTCGTAACACAGGAACGACAGAGGCTATCGGCAGCTATATCTATTACCTGGACAGTGATGACGAAATAACTCCTGATTGTATTGAAAAACTTGTAGACGCTGTCAAGTTGTATCCTGAGGTGCAAATTGTTCAGGGTTCAGCAGAAAGAGTTCCACAAATATCTCATTTTGACATTTCTTTTCCAAACGATATTGAATACATCGATGACAACAATTGGATAAGGTCACATTATTACTGTGACGGTGTCAAAATACCTTCAACCGCATGGAACAAGCTGATTCGGACTGAATTTATTAGAAATCACTCTTTATATTTCAAAGAAGGACTAATTCATGAGGATCAGCTTTGGATGTATCATGTAGTGAAAAAACTTGAACGATGCTGCTTCGTGAAAGACAGAACATACATTCATTACAAGACTCCTAACTCCATAATGAGTACGGCAACATCACAAAGAACTGCGCATCACTGGGGAACAATATTAAACGAAGTGGTGGAAACCCTCGACGAGCCTTACTACGACAATCAGTTACTCTACTATCTTAAAAATCTTATTTATTTTTACTGTGATACAGACGACAAAAAGTCATATCGAGCTACGGCGCTCAAATTTAGTGAAAAATTACTCAAAAAAGGCTATATAGCCATTTTTATTCTTTTGCTCATTTACATAATGCCATTGAATATCAGCCATAAGGGGAAATGGAGATTATTGAAGATGATAGGTAAAGAAATAAAAACAGAAAAATTTACATGAAAGTATATTCGTTACACCCTTTTACACATGATGTAAAATCACTTCTTAGCTACCTACAAGTAGATGATATTTGGGGATTGGAATGGAATAGTAATAATCCGGATATTCTGTTCGCGTCCGAGCATATCTATCTATCAAAAGCATATTCTGAGAAATTCAGGAAAGTATATAATCATGCGAAGATCAAGGTTATTATTGAAGGCGAGGCAGTAAAACCAGACTGGAACCTATTTGACTATGCGATAGGTTTTGACAATGCTTTTCAAGACCCAGACAGGTTCATCCGATGGCTGTCTCCTTTAGATAGATTTTCCAAATTTATCTCTAACAGAAAGAATGATATCACCTCTGAAAACCTTGCACGGGTTGAACTCAGCAAGAAAAAGGGGTTTTGCAACTTCCTCTACTCTAACCCAAATGCACATCCTATGAGAGACAAACTGTTTTACGAGATCTCTAAATATAAAAAGGTTGACTCATTAGGTAAGCATCTCAATAATATTGGAAAGATAGGAACAGGATACTCTGGTCATGCACACGAATGTGTTGCAATAAAGAATCCCTACAAGTTTTCTATTGCAAGTGAAAATGCATCCTATAATGGCTACACGTCAGAGAAAATATTTACTTCACTCGCCGCACATACTATACCGATTTATTTCGGGAACCCCGATATTTATGAAGATGTGAATCCCGATGCCTTTGTCAATGCAAACAATTTCTCATCATTCGACTCATTGATAGATTATATAAAAGAAATAGATAACGACGATGACCTCTGGTGTAAATACATTAGTGCGCCATGGTTCACTAAAGAACAGGTGAAAAACCACATTGACAGGACTAATGATTACAAAACTAAAATTCACAATCTTTTTAAGACATGTCAAATGGGGGGGGGGAGATTATCCCTGGGCACTCACTCTGACTTATATCGAGAGAACTTTATAAGAAACTATATTTTTAAGGATTATTTTTTATTTCGAATTATGGAAAAAATAAAGAAGCACAACGTATGAAAACTAAAATTGTATATGTACTCGTAAGCAACGAAAATGATTATTATCTGGAGCAGTTACACGTCTCTCTGGCCTCTTTGAAGCACTTCAACCCGTTAGCGGTTGCATGTGTTGTCACTGACAACAAAACAAGCTCAACACTAACAGGAAACAGAGCTGATATGCTTAAACATGCCGATGAGGTAGTAGTAGTTGATGTACCACAGCAATATGAAGGAGTAGCATGTTCACGATATTTAAAGACTTCGTTAAGGAAGCATGTAAAGGGGCCATTTTTATACATTGACACTGACACAGTTATATCTGACGATTTATCAGAAATTGACACGCAAATAGAACAAAACACTAGTATTGCTGCTGTAAAAGACAGCCATTGCCTATTCAAGGACATGGTACGTCGTGACTTGATTCTTGCTAGAGCAAAGCGAGTAGGATATGAGGAAATCGCAAGTGATTCTATTCATTTTAATGGTGGTGTCACTTTTGCTGCTGACAATGAATTCGCGCATAAATTCTACGAAAAATGGCATGACAGTTGGTTACAAGAATACAAAAAAGGTTTGTATTATGACCAATTAGCATTAGCTTGGGCTAACAGAAACCTAAATTATCCAATGCAAGAAATTCCAGGAATCTGGAATTGCCAGGTATTCTGTGATGGTCTTCCTTTTCTGCATGAAGCAAAAATAATACATTATTCTGAATGTGGTGTAGGTCGACCCTATTATTTTCAAAACATTTTGAATCTTAAACCTATTAAAGAAAACGGATGTCTGTCTGATGTGGCTATTATTCATATGCAAAACCCCAAAAAAGCCTTTGTAGGTCATCACATTATTTTAGGGGAGTCGGAAACGTCCTATTTTTGGTCATCAATATCAGAAGCAGTAAAAGGGCATCCTCGCACTTTTAGTTTTCTTGAACGTGTTACCTCTTTATATTTAAATTTCAAGAAATCTCTTCCCAAGATTCTTTAATCCTCAGTTGATAATGAGCCCTTTGGGTTTAATAAAACTCTACTTGCCAACTATTGTCTCTATAAATGGAGTACACAGGGTCTTGACATATTGCAGTCCATTATCATATAATAGTATAATATAATTGTATATGATATATAATCTATTAATATCCGTTATAATCCCAAATTATTGTCACTCAATATATCTCACTCAACGTATACAAAGTGTTCTTAACCAGACTTATGAGAATTTTGAAGTAATAATATTGGATGATTGCTCTCCAGACGACGGAGCAAGTAAGGCTGTCATTGAAAAATTTCGCAATAACGAAAGAATAACACATATAATTTACAATGATAAGAATAGCGGAAATACATTTAAACAATGGGAAAAAGGATTATCTTTAGCCAAAGGAGATGTAATTTGGATTGCTGAAAGTGATGATTTTTGTGAGCCAACTTTGCTGGAAGAATTAGTAAAAGCATATTCACGTAAGACTAACATAGTAATCGCTTATGCTCCTGTTGTTTATACTAATGAAGAAGGGATAGAAACTGGATATTATAGCATAGAAGGAAGGACTCAAATCATAAAGAGTAAAAGCTTTATTACTAAATACCTTACGGTTGACAATTGCATACAGAATGCAAGCTGTTGTATTTTTTCAAAAAAAGCTTCACTTAATATAAATAGCCGATATAAAAATTATAGAGGAATTGGAGACTGGTGGTTCTGGTTAGAGATTGCAGAAAAGGGTGATATTGCGATTGTAAACAAACACCTTAGTTATTTTCGTCGACATTCTGGTACAGTGACGATGAAACGTATGCTTGATGGCTCAAATCTTATTGATGAAAAGGAACTTCTTAAATATATAGAATCAAATTATCCATTGTCGAAATGGAGGATAAACTATATTTATCACAGGCATGCTGATTCAAAGAGAAACATAAAGTTTCTGACTAATGACATTTATGAACGAATGGCGATAATGTGGAATTTCAATAAAGAATATTCATTTTGGGAACGGTTCACATATCGATTAATCAATCATATCAGCCGTAGATACTTAATCAGATTGTAGCATTGTTTTAATTCTATATGGTTCATTCTTTCGACATATTCGACACCCTACTACTTCGCCCATACACTGATCCCCAAGAAGTGTGGCGGGTGCTGGAAGAACAAGAAGGGGCTAAAGGGTTTGCAAAGGCTCGTAAAAAAGCCGATGCGACAACCTATGCCAATCTTACTGAAGATCATCCAGAAACAAGTATAGAGGAGGCGTATTCGATTATGCCAAAGCGATTCCATGGCATGATGCAAAAGGAAATGGACTTAGAACGTCGAGTTCTACAGGCAAATCCTGAGATGCTTGCGTTGTGGAATGAGCTTGGCCTAAAAGGAGAAAAGAGGATAATCATTTCTGACATGTATATGCCGGCTTCATTCATTATGTCTGTTTTGCAAGAAAAAGGCTTTTCGGGTTGGGATGGTTTCTACTTGAGTTCTGAACGCAATGCTCGGAAGGCGACTGGGAAACTATTTGAAATAATGCTGAAAGAACAAAAGGTTAAACCATCTGAGGTTCTACATATCGGTGATAATAAATGGTCGGATGTCAAGATTCCAAAAGAGATGGGCATTCAGGTGAAGTATTTCAAAAAAGTATGTGACCGGCTATTTGAAGACTTCCCTTTTATGCGCCATATTAATGGACGGCTTGCTGGGGCATTGGCTATTGGATGGCATCAGTATAAACAGGATCATCCAGACTATAACTATTGGAACAAAATAGGATTCTCCATGGGTGGCGTCCTGGGGTATATGTATATTAAGTGGATTGCAGATACCTCAAAAAAAATAGGTTTTAATCATCTGATGTTTGTTGGACGTGATGGCTATATCTTAGAGAAAATATGTAACAAGCTATATCCCTCTATCAAAACGGACTATTTCTTTGCTCCACGCCTGACTAGTATTGCTGTTCTCGGGGCAACCGGCAATGACCCTGTTGCGATAGCAGATCGACAGAGGTATATGGACGAGCACTTGAAGGGAGTTGACACTGAAGAAATAAAAAGAAATTACACCCAATATCTACAACAGTACAACATTGACGATAAAACGGCTATAGTTGATGGGTGCTCATCAGGTTTTTCTGCGCAGAGGTTGGTTGAAGCAGCTATAAATCATAATACATTTTGTTTCTACTTGTTAGCTATGGCAGAATTAACAACAGGAGGGGCATTATACTCGACGCAAAGAAAATCTCTTCCTTTTCAAGATTTTTCCGAGTTTCTGTTTGGAGCACCGACTCCACCTGTCGTGGCAATTACTGACGAAGGTATCATCTTTGCCAATAATATTTCAGATAATGAAAAATTCAAAATGAGTGTTTCTGATGATATACTGCAAGGAACTTTAAGTTGTATTTCTTACTTAAACAATGAAATGATTAGTATTACCCCTGATGACTGGATGAATTATTTTAACTTGTTCATGAGGGAAATGACAGAACACGATAAGCTTAATTTATCAAGTGCCAAAAATGCAACAGATGTTGAACAGAAAACATTCTCAAGTATAATTCGTGATGCATTCCCCCATAAATGTGTAAGATTAATATTATGGGGTCACGAGGTGCTTACGTCATATTATAGCTATAAAAACTCATGCTTCGTTCGCGAGCATTATATTGCTAAACGATTACTCTTAAAAAGAATTATTGGCAAACAATTATTCAAGCAGAAGGTTGTTGCAAAGTAAATAACTGTATTATATCAAATTGATGAAAGTCTTATTTTATAACTGGACACCATTAAACATCCCAAATGAGGGAGGAGGTGTAGCTGTATATCTAAAGAATGTACTCAAAGAACTCGCAGAAAAACCTCAATACGGAATTGAACCTGTTTTTTTGTCTTCGGGTTACTTTTATGATAACACAAGCAGAACTCATCTTCGTCAGGATAATGATTATTTAGGTATTAAGGTGTTTACTATAGTGAATTCCCCAATTATTGCTCCTCTAAGAACAATAACTTCAAATCTAAAAAGTATAAAGAAAGACAATGTCACTAAGAAAATCTTTGAAGAGTTAATTCAAAATGAAGGGCCATTTGACGTTATTCATTTCCAGACCTTTGAGGGTATTTCTCCTAATGTTCTTTCGTTAAAAAAGAAATATCCTGCAACCCATTTTATACACTCAATTCATGATTATGGCATCATCTGTCCAAATGTCAGACTATGGACTATGAATGGGGAGAACTGTTACAGACTAAATAAAAAACCAGAATGTAGAGAATGTATGAAATACTGGCTGACATATACACCCAGTTACTTTATACACAGACGACCGACAGAACAATCATTATCGCAAAAACCTAAAGTTATACAAAGAGCTTATGATAAGGTAATGCTTATTACCAAACGACTCTTGGAAGATTTCAACTGGACACCAGAAAAAACGTTCGATAACTATAGATTGCATAATCTTTCTATGATAAACCAATATTCTGATTTGGAACTTTGTGTATCAAACAGAGTAGCTGAGATAATTAAACATGCAGGCATTAACCCCATAAAAACTTGTGTTAATTATATAGGCACAAAAGCTGCAGATAATGCAACTTATAAATGCAATACAGATCCTTATTCCCAAACATTCACAATAATATATATGGGGTATTCTAATTTGGAAAAAGGTTTTTCCTTTTTATTGGATGCGTTAGAGTTATTAGATGATGAATCCTCAAAAAAAATTGTGTTTAAAATCGCCACCACAATTAAAGACCAAAATCTATTCAACCGCATTGAAACCCTAAGACCGAAATTCAAGGAGATTGTATTATTTAATGGCTACACCCATAAAGACTTTCCCCAAATAATGGATTCGGTGAATCTTGGCATTGTTCCACCACTATGGGAAGACAATCTACCTCAGGTTGCCATCGAGATGATTTCACACGGAATCCCTGTCATTACAAGTAACAATGGCGGAGCGCACGAGCTTAACAGTCACCCTTCATTTACATTTGAATCATGTAGTGACTTAGCCTGCAAGATTATTAATATAAAAAACAATCGTAATTTACTTATAGATTACTGGAAGTTCTCAAAAAAATTAACATCAATGGGAGACCATATAAATAATCTTCTATTATGCTATAATGATACTCCCCAACACAGTCATCGTGCATAAGTAGGGGGATATGGCGTCAAGTTCTTATCTCTGAATGAATTGCTGAAAGAAGATGGTTGACACGACAAAATCAGACATGACGAAAAATATTGTTTCCCCACGCAACCAAACTTTTGACGTCATGAAGGGCATAGCGATGATGGCTGTCATTGTGGGGCACATCGCGGCGATACCATATATGCCGCTCCGGCACTTGATATTCACGTTCCACATGCCCCTATTTTTCTTGTTGGGTGGCTATTTTTTCAAGCCATCAAATGATTTCAAGGGCAGGGCGCTGAAGGACTCACGTCGTCTGTTAATCCCCTACGCCTTCACGTCGGCAATTCTGATAGTTCACTCTCTCATGGTTGACTTTATTGCTGGCGGCGACTTAAGACTGCTGCTTCGCACTGGCTTCGGGGCACTTTATGGATCGGGGGGCCAACACAGCTCCCCACTTTGGGGTGACCTACCATGGGTTGGGGCTATCTGGTTTTTGATGGCGTTATTCTGGTGCCGCTCGGTTTACAACTTCATTGATGTCAAAATTAATGGTTTACTGAAGTATGGCTTAATTATCGGGCTGGCCCTCTTAGCTATTCTTATCGATAAATATGTTGTAAACCTTCCTTTTGCCATTCTGCCAGGGCTATCTGCAATGGTGTTTTATATGATTGGCAACCTATGTAAGCGATTTACCCCCCCCGGTTGGCTTGTGGTAGTTTGCTTGGCATGCTGGCCAGTGGGCTTCTGGCTGTCACATCTTTATATGGTTACTTGCAGCTATGGTCTGTACCCTGTTGACGTACTGGGAGCATGCGGAGGTACTATTACCGTCTACGGTTTATCAAAACTGGCCTGCCGCACTATTGCCGGCGGATACCTGGCATGGGTGGGCAGGATGTCAATAGTATTTCTGTGCTTTCACTTAATATTACTCAACACGCAAATTATTTCATGGTGTGGCATTCCTAATACATGGTGGGCACTAACGGGGTTCCACATCATTTTCTGCACACTGGCAGCAATATCTTGCACCCGAATCGGGATGATGCGACAGGTATTTGGCATTTAACGAATTGTTTATAGAAACGACTCATCAATTATCTCTGTATAAGCTAAACGTCTCTTTCTGGATGTTACACTAATTGATTATGACTATGAATCAGATTCTTGCACTGATAGTAACATATAACCGTAAGGAGGATTTACGGTGTTGCATTGGGGCCCTACGACATCAGACCCGACAGGACTTTGACATCTTGGTGGTCAACAACGGAAGTTCTGACGGAACAAAGGAATTCCTTGACAACGAAGATGGTCTTCTGACAATTCATCAAGCAAACCTCGGCGGTGCTGGTGGGTTCCACGCTGGCATGAAATATATGATGGACAACGGCTATGACTGGCTGTGGATGATGGACGATGACGGTATTGCGGAAGAACACCAACTTGAGGCATTGATGAACTATGCATCCGAGAAAGATTACCCAATTGTAAACGCACTCGTTTTAAACAAAGACAGAAGAGAAGAATTATCTTTCCACGCCCCAGTCAGACTCCGAAAGGAATTGGAAGACACAGAGATGACAAATGCCTTCGTGCATCCTTTTAATGGAACACTAATCCACAGAAGTGTCATTGAAAAGGTTGGAATGATTAAAAAGGAGATGTTTATCTGGGGCGATGAGATGGAGTACATGGAACGACTGCGTGTAAATGGCTATAGACCCTTGACGGTGGTCAAGGCTATTCACTTCCATCCTAAGGAAAAAGGAAAGAAGATGCACGTCATTCCGTTTATCGGGAAGCAACAGATCATGGACAAACCAGCAAAATTATCGAAATACTACTATCGCAATGTGGGTTATATGCATAGGGAATACGGTCGCCATTGGTACACGGGTACACCCTTTGTATGCAACAACCTGATTGCTCAGCTAATACGCGGACGGTTTGGCGAGGCAGCGAAGTTTATAAAGTATTATTTGAAAGGCAGAAAGAATGACTTCACAGACTAAACAAGTCAAGGCTGTCGCCCCTTACAAGTATCCTGATGCCTTTAACTTCAAGATGCCCGTGTATGAGGCTTGGATAAGAATGGATGGTAAGGACATGCCCTCTCATTATCCCTGGCGGAATTTTCATGCACTCGCATACAGGTTTGATTTACCATCCCTCTATAAGAAGAAGTCCGTTGCCCAACTGCGATTTGTCCAGCCATTGTCGTTAAGCTTTGATGCTTTCCCTGGTTATGTTTGCTATGAGATTATTCCACTTATATGGGACTGCTGGCCAATGTTTTTTGAGAAGACATGTAGGTGGTTTGAGAAACACCAGATAAGAACAGCAATCTTCACTTCTACTCAGACGGCTGCACGTATGAAGGAGCGTTTCCCTGAGATGAATATTTTGACAATTACGGAAGGTATTGATACTGACATGTTTGAAGGGGGTAACAGACTGTCTGACAGGGTGATTAGTCTTTATGAAATAGGTAGCATAAAACGAGGACTGTTCAGGAAAAAGTACCCAGAAGAATACAAGAAACTCTTTACAAAACCAAAGGATTGGGGATTTAGTACTCAAAAAGACTATAAACGGCTGCTGCAAAATTCGAGACTGACCGTAATCTTCCCACGCAGCATCACTGAGCCGGACACTGCGGGAGGAATAGAGACGCTGACGCAGCGTTACTGGGAGTGTATGCTCTCGCGTATTGTCATGGTAGGTCATGCGCCGAAAGAGCTGGTAGACTTGGTGGGGTATAACCCCGTGATTGAGATGGACATGGAGCACGACTTGGAACAGGTGGAACAAATCCTGTCAGAGATAGAAAATCCAGTCTATCAAGAAATGGTTGACCGTAACCGAGAAACAGCTCTCAGAATGGGCAGTTGGGACCTCAGAATGCGTCAGGTGATGGAGTGGCTTAAAGGACTTGGGTATGAGGTGTAAGTCCCACCCCGCCCCTTCCCCAAAGGGAGGGTGTATTTAGAAGTAGTAAAAGAAATTGAAATGATAGAAAACAAAAGGAATCAGTCAATAGACTTGATAAAAATAGTGGCCATGTTAATGGTCGTTATGATACATTTGGGAACGGCACGTGGAGATGAAAGTTTTCCTAAGCACCAGTTGCCGGTTGGACCTTTTACGGGAATTGCAATGCCTATGTTCTTTATGGTTAGTGGGTATTTGATGTAAAGAAAGATGTAAATTTACAATATTGCATAAAAAAGATTTGGGGAATTATAAGGTTCTGTCTTTGGATCTGCATTCCCATGTCCCTGGTAATGTCTTTCAGTGCAAAAGAAGTAACAATGCTTTTCCCAGAATGCCTTATAGAAAAAGGACGTATTTACCAGTTTTGGTATTTTGGCAGCATGATAATTATCTATTCAATACTTCCTTTATTAATAAAAATTGCCAAAAGTGAGCATTTTAGTTTTTTTCTTCTTGGGTTAGGCCTCGTATGCACTACAGTTTTTGTCCTAAACCTTTTCTATGGATTCGAAAAGCACATTATCCAAACATTTAGGCTTTGGAATTGGATATTTTATTTTTTTCTTGGTGCATATATCCGATTAAAGGAGGAAAAACTTCAGAGGATTAAATTGTATTATATTATTCCCTCACTAGCTATTTATATCTTATTCTTTCAGATAATACGAATTGGAGGTAACGAATATTATTTCTGTTCGCCTATATGTATGATTCATTCTGCTATTTGCTTTATCGCGTTACTTAATCTGCATATTGCTGGCAGCACTATTATCGGTCAACTATCTAAGTGCTTCCTACCAATTTATACTTTTCATATTTTTATAGAAGCCTTTTGGTGTAGCAAGACTCCTTTGTTTAAAGCGCTGGAGTTATCCATGAACACGTCAATTGCATTTTGTTTGGAGTATTGCATAGTGGCTATTACGTGCATCATATTCTCACTTGTATTAATGCGTATGCCATATATGACTAAAATTTTTAAGATTTGATTATATCAAGAGTAATGATAACAGCAGTAGTAGTAACATATAACCGGAAGGAATTGCTCATAAGGTGTATAGAGCACCTGAGAAAACAAGCGGTGAAGCTCGACAGCATCATCGTGGTGAACAACGGAAGTACAGACGGGACTGCTGAGTGGCTTGACTGTCAGACAGACCTGAAAGTGATTCACCAGGAGAATGTGGGCGGATCGGGAGGATTCTATCGTGGCATACAACAGGCATACGACGACGGGTACGATTGGATATGGTGCATGGATGACGATGTGTATCCGGAGCCAGACAGTTTAGAACAACTGCTAAAACAGAATGATGAAAAGACTGTTATTCTTTGTCCACTGAGGAAACAGGAAGGAACAATTTTTTTAACTGAAATAAAGAAGTTCAACCTTACCAATCCTTTTAAGTCGTTACATATCGATTCGGTTACTCTGGACGACGTCAAAAACAGCGAAGCTGTGAGCATTGAAGGCATTACTTTCGAGGGGCCTCTCATCAAACGGGAGGTAGTCAAGAAGATTGGCTTACCAAATAAGGAGTTGTTCCTGCTATATGATGACAGCGACTATGGCTACCGTGCCATATTGGCTGGTTACCAAATTAAGTTAGTGACACAAGCCACACTGAATAAGGAACTATTCTTTGCCAATGACGACCGCGTGACGCAGGTGCAGAAGGGAAAGTGGAAACTGTATTACCATATCCGTAACACGGTGTACTTCAACCGACAGTACGGCAAGAACTGGTGGGTACGCTGGCTACGCTCGTTAGGGGTGATGCTACAATATCAGGGATATGTAGTGAAGAACCTCATGTTTAATAAGAAATATGTTCCATCTGACCTGAAGGTCTTCTACAAGGCTTATAAGGATGGGATGAAAGGACGGTTAGGAAAGAGGTGAGAAAACCATAACTTGGGAAAATTGCAAAATTAGATGATGTGATAGAAAAGCAATACGCGCGCTGTGTATTGGGTTGGTAGTTTTTTGTCACTGAGAATGATGTGGACAGGTAACTGAGATTATTTGCCAAAGGCATGACAATAATAGTTAGGTAGCTATTGCGATACCTGTTTTTCTTATATTAGGTTTTAAATGAGAATATTACATTTGGTGCCAGGATTGATGACTGGCGGACAAGAGACCTTGCTGATAAACATTGCGAATGAGCAGGTGAAAGAGTATGAGGTGATAGTGCTAATAGTAAATAAGGATTACAACGAGAATCTGATAAGGTTATTTGACAAGCGAGTGAAGGTAGTTTGCATAAACCGTCCACGTTCGTCAAAAAATCCGTGGTATCTGCTGAAGCTAAACCTGATGATATGGAGATTGCATCCATACGTGGTACATTCTCATTATGAGAAGTTGGTGATGTATTTGATAAGGATAGGATATAAGTTCGTCTATACTATTCATGGGTTCAAGATACCTCCAAAATATCTAAGGAGGAATTGCAATCTTGTAGCGATTTCAAAGGGCATTCAAGCTGATGTAAAACAGCGAGCAAATATTGACTCAACTGTAATTTATAATGGACTGAAAGTTGAGAATATAAAACCAAAGCATGGAATTGTAGCATACAATGCGGATAGACCTTTCAGAATAGTACAGGTAAGCAGACTATTCCATAAGGTAAAGGGTCAAGATGTACTGATTAATGCTATAGCTCTATTAAGAGATAAAGGCTACACTAATATTTCGGTAGATTTCATAGGTGAAGGTGATTCGAAGGATTTTCTTGAAAATTTGGCAAAGGAGTTAAATTTGGGTAAAGTTTCTTTTCTTGGTACAAAATCTGTAGAGTATATTAGCGAGCACTTATGCGACTATGACCTCTTTGTACAACCTTCAAGGCATGAGGGGTTCGGTTTAACTGTAGCTGAGGCAATGACAGCTTGCATTCCTGTCGTGGTATCAAACTGTCCTGGACTGTTAGAAGTGGTTGGAGAAGGTCGTTATAGTCAGGTGTTTGAGAATGGCAATGTAGAGGATTGTGCAGCAAAAATTGAGGATATAATAAAGGCAAATAAAGAGATTATTCAGAAAAGAGTAAATAATGCGTCTAAATTTGTATGCGAGACATTTAACGTAAAGACAACAGCAGCCAATTACGTAAATTTCTATAGGGAATGCGAATAATATATTGTCTGGATGAGATGAGTCACCCTGGCGGAATAGGGAGGGTGACATCAATAAAAGCCAACTGGTTTGCAAAGCGCGGACATGAAGTGTGGGTGGTTACTGCCAACCAATTGGGGGAGCAGGATTATTATGAACTGTATCCATCGGTAAGGAGAAAAGATTTCGCTATTGGTTTCCAGTTAGGTATAGACAATGATAATCTGTTGATGAAGTTTGTCCGTAAAATAGGTAGGATGCGGAGGTATCGTAAGGAACTGGAGCATTTCATTTATGAGGTAAAGCCTGACATAGTGGTTTCAACATTTACGAATGATTCTGACTTTTTATATAAATTGAAGGATGGGAGTAAAAAGGTGTTAGAATTTCACTTTAGCCACGAGGGATTTAAGAGTCAGATGAAGTATGGTCCTCAGACGATGAAAAACAAGTTGCTGCTTACATATCGGCTGAGAAAGCATGAGAGAATAGCCAAGAAATATGATGCATTCGTGGTGCTTACAGATGAGGATGCTGAGTCATGGAAAGGCTACGATAATCTACATGTGATACATAATATGCTTTCTTTCGAAGCACACGAAGCGTCCACATGTACTGAAAAGCGTGTGATAGCAGTAGGTAGACTAGATTTACAAAAAAAGTTTGACAGATTAGTTGATATCTGGGCATTGGTTAACAAGGAATGTCCAGAGTGGAGATTGGATATATTCGGACAAGGCCCCGATAATGAAAAGATGCAAGAACAGATACATTTATTAAAATTAGATAAAGTGATAACTATCAATTCTCCTACGAAACAGATAGGGAAAGAGTATCAGCTGTCTTCTGCATTCGTAATGACATCATCTTATGAAGGGTTGCCAATGACATTACTAGAGGCAATATCTTATGGGCTTCCTTGTATTTCATATTCATTCCCTTGTGGGCCACGAGACGTAATTAATGATGGAGAGAATGGTTTTATAATAGAGGAGGGAGACAAGAAGGCTTTTGCCAAGAGACTTGTGGAGTTGATGAAAAATGACGAACTCAGATTCAAACTAGGTAGAAATGCCTATGAAAGTTCAAAAAAATATAATATAGATAATGTAATGGAGCAATGGTTTGTTTTATTCCAAAAACTTATAATCAGAAAACCATAATGAATTCTATTGCGAAGTTTTTCCCTCATTTTATTTGTCTATTTCATAATGTACATTGATATATACGACTCTAAAGGAATTAAAATACGTAAACAAAAGATAAATAAGGCCATTTATTTGGTTATTCGGCAATAATTGCGTAACTTTGCGTAAATTTCTATGAAATGACAATAACGAAACGACAAAACCCCATATGCAGACAGCCATTCACGGAGATTATCCGTGGCGGTTATTCGTATATGGACAAGACGGGCCTTATGTGGCAGCAGTCCTATCTAACTAGTATGCCCTACATAGAGGGATTCAAGCAGAAACAGGATTATGCCGCCACTAGAAAAGTCAATACACAGCTTTTCGATAAAGAAGGAAGGCATATCGATGAGATGGGTGTAATTTTCAACGATGACACCCTTACCGCTGAAGACCAGGTTGTTGTTGGCTAAGTATAAGGATTGATAAAAAGGACACAAGATGAATTCAATAGCAAAGTTTTTTACTCTATACTGGATTATATATTTCCCGACGTGTATCGCCTTCAATGACCTTGAGGGTTTTGATGTGATTGACGAACTGTTGACGGTCGTCCTCATAGGTTATACGTTTTTGAAGCGTAACAACTGGTCGACGAACTGGGAACCTTGGAGGGAGTTTTATATCTTCTTGGGCATCCTGACTTTCTACATCGTCTATTCACTCATCAGACAGGTGA
>ODAI012307172.1_pt1 | contig 24733 bp, 16 predicted proteins | sample 1539321 | NCBI WGS metagenome assembly ODAI01 (sample SAMN02144231, study PRJEB22623) | gut metagenome | biome: sheep rumen | host: Ovis aries | place: New Zealand
AACCGGTTCCCGGACGGGGGCGGAACCTATACCTATACGAAAAAGGCCTTCGGATACGATCACGGCTTCCTGAGCGCCTGGTTCCTGATCCTGACCTATGTGGCCATCATCTGGGCCAACGCCACCGCCCTGCCGCTGATTGTCCGGACGCTGCTGGGGAATGCTTTCCAGTTCGGTTTTCATTATGAGATCGCCGGATACCATGTCTATATGGGCGAGCTGATGCTGTCTGTCGGCTCGCTGATCCTGGGCGCCATGGTCTGCCTGCGGCGGAAGGCGGCTGCAAAAGCGCAGGTCCTGATGGCCGTGCTGCTGTTTGCGGGGATTGTCGTATGCTTTGCTGCGGCGGCGTCCCGGACCGGCGTGGCGGAGCCCTTCCGGCCGGCCTTCTCCGAAAAGCAGGGGACCCTGGCCGGAACATTCACGGTGTTCGCCCTGGCTCCCTGGGCGTATGTGGGCTTTGAATCCATTTGCCATTCCGCCGGGGAAGCAAAATTCAGTCCCCGGCATAGCTTCCGCATTATGGCCGGCGCGCTGCTGGCCGCCGGGGCTGCCTATATCCTGCTGAGCCTGCTTTCGGTCCTGGCGCTGCCGGAAGGCTGCAGCACCTGGGCGGAGTATACGGACAGCCTGGAAACCCGGGAAGGCCTGGCTTCCCAGCCCGCCTTTTTCGCGGCCTTCAGCACCATGAAGGGCGCCGGAAGCGTGATCCTGGGCGTCGCCGCGCTGTGCGGCATCCTCACCGGGCTCATCGGCCATTTTATCGCCCTGAGCCGCCTGCTGTTTTCCATGGCGGAGGACGGACTCCTTCCGGGGAAGCTGGCGGAAACGGACAGCCGCCATGTGCCGCGCAGGGCAATCCTCTGCATCCTTCTTGTTTCGGTCCTGCTTCCGTTTTTCGGCCGTACCGCCATCAGCTGGATTGTGGATGTGACCACCGTCGGCGCCACCATTGCCTATGCCTTTGCCTCCGCTTCCGCCTGGAAGGAAGCCGGGAAGCAGAAAAACCGGCTGTACAGGATAACGGGCGCCCTTGGAATGGTGGTTTCGGTGCTCTTCGCGCTGGAATTCCTGATTCCGAATATCCTTTCCGTGAAAACCCTCGCAACGGAATCCTACCTGATCCTGGCCGCCTGGGGAGTCCTCGGCTTCGTTGCCTTCCGGATCCTCCTGAAAAAGGACGAAAAGAGCCGCCTTGGGCGGTCTGTCGTAGCGTGGATCGTGCTGCTGGGCCTGATTATTTTCACCTCCGACGTCTGGATGCGCCAGGCCACCGATGCCGCCATCGAAAAATCCGAAGCGGTCATTGAGCAGGGGCTTGCCGCCCAACGGGAGAACGATGCTTCAGGGGAAGCCCGTCCCTCCGGCCGGGAGGTGCGCAGCGCCCTGGCCGGGATTGATTCTACGCTGGGCGTCAGCATGACCGTCCAGACCCTGCTGATTGTCGGCACCCTGCTGATCCTCTTTGATATCTATTCCCATGTCCAGAAGCGGGAGAAGAAAACGGAGGTCGAAAAGGCGCTGGCGGAGGATGCCAGCCGCGCAAAAACCAACTTTCTCTCCAACATGAGCCATGAAATCCGGACCCCCATGAACGCCATCATCGGGCTGGACAATATTGCCCTGCGCAATCCGGATCTCCAGCCCCAGACCCGGGACCAGCTCGAAAAAATAGGCTCCAGCGCCCGGCACCTGCTGGGCCTGATCAACGATATCCTGGATATGAGCCGGATCGAATCCGGCCGTATGGTCCTGAAAAAGGAGGAATTCTCTTTCCGGGAGTTCCTGGAGCAGATCAATATCATCATCAGCGGCCAGTGCACGGACAAGGGACTGGAGTATGAATGCAGCGTAACCGGGCCGGTGCGGGATTATTACATCGGGGATGATATGAAGCTGAAGCAGGTGCTCATCAATATCCTCGGCAACTCCGTCAAGTTTACGGATGTGCCGGGCCGGGTAACCCTGTCAGTGGAAGCGGCGGAGGAAACCGGGGAAAACTGCCGCCTCATTTTCCGGATGCGGGATACCGGTATCGGCATGGATCCGGAGTTCATCCCGAAGCTGTTTGAGGCCTTCTCCCAGGAAAACGCCGGCGCCACGAACCGCTACGGCGGAAGCGGGTTGGGCATGGCCATTACCCGGAACCTGGTGGACATGATGAACGGCACCATCCAGGTGGAAAGCCAGAAGGGCGTCGGCTCCCTGTTCACGGTTACGGTCCTGCTGGGGAAATCCGACCGGGTGCTCCCGGCGGCGCCGCAGAAAGCCCAGACGGAGGCGGAAAGCTGCCTGGCCGGCTGCAGGGTCCTGATGGCCGAGGATGTGGAGCAGAACGCGGAAATCCTGGCGGACTTGCTGGAGCTGGAAGGAATCGAGGCGGAACACGCGGAGAACGGCGAGGCGGCCGTCCGGATGTTCTCTGAAAAAGAAAAGGGATATTACGATGCCATCCTGATGGATATCCGGATGCCGGTCATGGATGGGCTCACCGCCACTTGCGCGATCCGGAAGCTGGACCGGGAGGACGCCCGAACCATTCCCATTATCGCCATGACCGCGAATGTGTTTGATGAAGATGTGGAAAGCTCCCGGCAGGCAGGGATGAACGCGCACCTGGCCAAGCCGGTGGAACCGGATAAGCTGTACAGCGTACTGGCCGAACTGATCGGAAAAAGGGAGGGAAAAGCATGACTGACAGGGAAATGCGCTCCGGCGGCGGGCATCCGCTCCGGCGGAACCTGGGAATCCTCTTTCAGGAAGAAAGCGGCCGGGGACTGGAACACCCGTTCTTCGTCCTGGTGATCAACGCCTTCCTGAAGGAGGCGGAAGCCAGGGGCTATGATGTTACGCTGATCCATCATCCCCTGGAGAATACGGAGGAGTCGCTGGCGGACCACGCCCGGCGAAACGGAATCGACGGCATCTGCCTGGTCTGCACGGTGTTCAGCCATCCGCGGATCGCGGAGCTGATGGCCGACGGGTTCCCCTGCGTAACTGTGGATCATATCTTCAGGGGGGTGCCTGCGGTTCTCTCGGATAATGAAACAGGCATGCGCAGGCTCGTGGAATACGCGATCTCCAGGGGCCACCGGCGGATCGGCTTTGTCCACGGCCATAACAATTCCCTGGGGACCCGCCCCCGGATCAGCCAGTTCAGGAGCACCATGGAATACCATCACCTGCCGGTGCCGGAGGAATACCTTCGGGAGGGCAGGTATCACGACATCGAAGGCACCCGGAAGCTGGTCACAGAGCTGCTGCGCCTTCCGGAGCCGCCCACCTTTATCCTCCTGCCGGATGACATGTCCTATTTCGGAGCCCAGGAAGCGGCCCGGGACTGCCACCTCCGGATCCCGCAGGATATTTCCTTCGCGGGCTATGACGGAATTCCCCTGGCCCAGACCCTTGTGCCGCGGCTGACAACGATCCGGCAGAACTGCGACCGGCTCGGGAAGGTTGCGGCGGACCGGCTGGTCGATCTGGTCGAGCATCCGGAAACCGCCTACCGGAAACCTACCATCTATCCGGTGGAGCTGGTGGAAGGAGAAACGGTCGCCGGGATCTAGCCGGATCCCCCCTGGTCTGCGTGGAAAGCTTCTGCGCATCGATAACCGCTGATATCCCGCACAAAAAAAAGAAGCGCCTGCCCGGCTGCCCCGGGCAGGTGCTTCCTGCTTCTTTACCGTTTGTCCTTATCGATCATCTCCAGGACGATGGTAGCCAGGCCGGCAAAAGCGAGAATGAACAGGCCCAGCATCAGCCAGTTGCCGACGATATTCCCGACGGTCCGCTCATACTCGGGTTTCCGGGAAGCCTCGGCGGTTTTTCGCATGACAAATTCCTTGACATTGTCCTCGCCGACAATCTCCATCAGCTCCCCGACCGTGGCTTTGACGGTGAGGGTCTTATCCCGCTGGCCCTGGATAACCTGATTGGTTTGCAGGAAGTCCACCACATCCCCGACGGTGATGGGGGCGTTGACCGTGTTGCCGGAATACTCCGGATCCTCCGCCATGCCGTCCAGCACTTCCCCGACGGTTACTCCCGCGACGACCTTGTCCCGCAGTCCCAGGGAAGGATCCGCCAGGACCCGGGCCAGTTCACCCACCGTATAGGACTTCACCAGGACATCTTCCCGCTTCTGCTGCAGCGTCGGGTTGTCCAGCCTGTCCAGGATATCGCTGACGGAAACGGAGCCGCCGACTTCCGTGTTCTTCATGCCGCTGAGGGTGTTCCACACGGCATTCATGGGCATTTCGTTATAGCCGCTTTCGGCGGCAATGGCCCGGATGCCGTAATTGGAAATCGTGAAATTGGACAGGGGCCGGCTCCATGCGGGCAGCGGAATCACGCCGCCGGAGAAAACCAGCTGGAAAATCAGGATGAAGGGCATGAGGGTCATGGCCCCGGTGGTGGTGCGGGAAATGCTGGAGAGGAAGAGGCTCATCATATCCGCAGCGTAGGTAATCAGGAACATGGTGATGCCCAGGTCGCAGATCGCCCACGGGGTGATGGTGCCCCCGCCCAGCCGGGGAATCGGCACGGACAGCTGGCGCAGCACAAACATGGTCAGCGCTGTCTGGGCGGCGCAGAGGATGAACTGATAGATCATATGCGCCGCCACATAGGCCGTAATGTGCATGCCGGACCGGTGCTCCCGTTTGACGATGGCGCGCTCGCGGCAGACGGACTGGATGGAATTGAAGCAGCCGTTCCAGATGGCAACGCAGGTCAGGGCGAAAGCGCTGACCAGGTCTCCCTCCATGCTGACATAGAACCGCCGGCGGATCACCATGCCCACAAGCCCCGCGATAATCGCCGCCATGGGCAGGACCTTCCAGTCGCTCTGGTTGACAAAGAAGCGAAGCTGCTTTCCCAGGTAAATCCGGACCTGGCTCATGCGGCCCGCGTGGCGGATGCGGCGGGGCCGCCCGGTTTTTGCTGTCTCAGACATGCTGCACCTCCGCGTATTTCATGATAAACTCGTCCGCACGGCCTTCGCCGCCTTCCTCCTGGCGGTTGACGGACTTGACGATCTCTTCCATCTTTTGCTTGCCGAAGAAGGTCCGCGCCTCTTCAATGGGCCCGAACCAGGCAAGGCGGCCCGTGCGGTTGGCGTCCTTGGCCAGGACGATGACATCGTCGAACAGGTCGATGACCCGGTCCGGCGTATGGGTGATGACGATAATGATCTTTCCCTGGTCCGCGATCCGGCGCAGCTGCTGGAAGAGCTCCCGCGCCATAACGCCGTCCAGGCCGCTGTCCGGCTCATCCAGGATGAACAGGGTCGGATTGGAAATGAATTCCATGGCGATGGACAGGCGTTTCCGCTGGCCGCCGGAGAGCTTCACCACCAGGTTGTCCTTGACAGGGGTCAGGCCGAAGATCTCCATGACTTCATTGACCCGTGCCTCCCTTTCCGCCCGGGTGAAGGAGGAGGGCAGCCGCAGGGTGGCGGCGTCCATGAGGGTGCGGAAGACGCTGTCGGATCCGCGCATCAGGTCCTGCTGGGGAACGAAGCCGATATCGTACTGCATGTCCTTGTACTCTTTGTACATGTTCCGGCCGTTCAGCACAACCTCGGCCTTGGCTTTCTCATAGCCGTTGACCGCGTTCAGGTATGTCGTTTTGCCTGCCCCGGAGCCGCCCAGGAGCAGCACCATGTGGCCAGGCTTGATATACATGTGGATATCCCGGAGCAGGTATTTCTTCTTGAAGAACTCGGTGGCGGTCCTCTCCTCCAGGTTGACGGTCAGGCCCTGGTCCAGCACGGCGGCCTTCGATCCGGAGAAGAAGGAGGCGGCGTCGTTTTTCATCTCGGAAACGGTCCACAGCGGCTGGAATTCCTTCAGCCAGCCCCACATGGCCGCTGGAATGCTTTCCATAAAGATCCACAGCAGGATCCAGCTCTTCTTCCGGTCAAAAACCTCGCACAGTCCCAGGTGCAGCTTGATCATATAGACAAATTCCAGCACCAGCACAAAAAGGTTGACTACCTCCAGCAGCTCAGGCACCAGCCCGGTACCGGTTCCTGAAAAGTACCGGAACACCAGCGAGGCTTCCCGGCAGATGAGGACGGCGCCGTGGATCATGGCGGCAATGCGTCCCTCCTGCTCCATGCCGACGGCTTCTCCCAGTTTTTCCTCCCGCAGGCAGGGAATCAGCGCGTGCCAGGGCTTCAGCCCGCATTTCCTGAAGATCCCCATCATCCCGATCAGCGTCAGGAGGTTCAGGATGAGATAGATCGGACCTTCGGTTGCTTCCATTGTCAGGAAAAGAACCGTGATGATGTTTACAAGTAAGTCCATTCGCTTCACCTCTGTCAAAGGATTGCCGGAATGTACCTTCCGCGGATTCCGCGTTTTTCCCGCTTATCATACCACAGAAAAGGAGGGTTGTCCTTACCTTTCCGGCCGGGGCGGGTTTTCCGGCACAGAGCAGGGGGCCGCAGTCACATGGTTTTCATCCGCGATGGGGCCGAAATTGCTTGTATGCCACTTACGCAGCAGGTAACGAGCCTGTTTTTCGTCCGCTTCAGGCGGAATCACCAGCACCGTTTCCCCTCCCAGATCCCCGGAGTACCCGTTGTCTCCGGTGAAGACTTCATCGTTGGTGGTCTCAATGCAGATGGTTTTCAGTGCCGTGCAGCCGGAGAATGCGCTCAGGGACATCTTTTCGATACTCCGGCGCACATGCGCTTCCGCCAGGGACGCGCAGTCCCGGAAGGCGGTTTCACGGATTTCCTTCGCGTCGGCGATGAAGGTCTTCAGGCCGCAGCCGCCGAAGGCCTGCACGCCGATAAAGTCCAGCGTACCGGAATACCAGGCGGTCTCCAGGGCGCTGCAGCCGTTGAAGCAGTAATTGTCGATCCCGCGGATCGGATTCATGAAGAGGACGCTCTTCAGGCTCCTGTCGAACTGGAATACCGCCCGGCCGGTCGTTTCCAGCGGCGCGTAGCACACCACGCTTTCCAGCTGCTGGCAGTACTCAAAGGCGGAATCGGCGATAAAGGTTACCGTTTCCGGAATCACAATCCTCTTCACATGTACCCATTCCGTCCGGTTGTTCACGATGCCCGTATCCGTATAATCCCGGATCCGGTCGGCAAACTGCGCCGAGATTCCCCGGACTTCAACGCCGCCGACGCTGCGGGGGATCACGATTTCTTCCGCGTTCCCGAGATACAGATCCAGCATGCCGTTTTCGGGATTAACCGTAAAGTCCTCCTCGGGACTCGGTTCGTCCGGCATGGTGAGGAAGGAGGAGGTTTCGCCGGCCCGCAGGGCGGAACAGTACCAGGGAAGGCCGCATTTCCGCGTCAGATCGGCGATCTGTTCATCCGTCGCGTCCGGCCGGACAATGACGTTCTTCAGCCGCACGGCTCCCTCAAGGGCGTTCTCGCCCAGCAGGTCCGGGTCGCACAGCACCGTCAGGGTTTCAAGGGAAGAAAGGCCGCTGAGGGCGTTTTCACCGATGAAGGCCAGGCTCTCCGGCAGCGTAAGCTCCTTCAGGAATTTGCAGTCCTGCAGGGCACCTGCGCCAAGGGTCGTAACCGTATCGAACAGGTCGACGGTCTCCAGGGTGGAATCCCGGAAGGCGTTGTCCCCGATCGTTGTAAAGGTTCCGCTGCGGTTGACCCGGAAAATCTTCAGCGTCTGGCTGCCGCGGAACAGATCCGCGCCTACAGCGGTGACTGGAACCTTCCGATCCTCCTCGGAAATGGTCCAGTAGGGGGTCAAGGCCGCCTGGTCCCCTCCGTATTCCGTCCAGGCGTAGGTGTTGTCCGGCAGCAGTTCATGATTGTAAGGCCGCTGCGGATACTCAACGTCCTCCGGGTTCGCGCGCCAGGCCCTCACCTCCGGACTGATCCGGGAAAAGAACTCCCGTGCCGCTTCCTCGTCCTGCCGGCTTGCGTTCATGTTGATGTCGACATCCGTAAGGGTGGACCGGTTTTCCTCAATCACATCCAGGGCAATCTCCGGAAGGTCAAAGCGGTCGAACATGAAATAATCGATCGCCGACTTCGCGAAAGCCCGCCCGCCGATTTTTTCAATGGCGGGTCCGAAAACCGCGCCTGTGAGATGGGTTGAGCAGAAAGCCTCCCGGCCAACCTCCCGGAGGGAAGCCGGCAGGATGATATTATGGCCGTCGAAGCCCACGTCCGTAACCGCAAAGGCCTCCTCCCCGATGGTCTCCAGGCCGCTGCCCCAGCGGATGAACCTGGAAAGGGTGTGGGTGAAGGCCTTGTTTCCGATCTGTACCAGGCTGTCCGGCAGGGACAGTACCGTCAGGTCATAACAGCAGGCAAAGGCTTCTTCCCCGACGGATTCCGTGCCCTCCCCGAAAAACAGGCCGATCATTTTGGATCCGTAAAAGGCTTTTTCCCCGATGGCTTTTACCGGTACGCCGCCGATCTCCGAGGGGATATCGACACGGACATCGTCACCGGTGTATCCCGTGATGGTGCCGGTGGCCGCGTCAAAGATGAAGCTGCTTTCCGGCGTCGCATATTCCGGAATCACGGCGTTCTGTCCGTTTTTCTCCATGGGCTGGCCGCTGTAGATAACCTTCGCGTATTCCTCCGCCAGGTCATCCGGAACAAGGATTCCGCCGCTTTCCGTGCGCCAGAGGGAAAAATCCTCCCGCAACACCGGAACAGGCCCGGTAAAGGTCAGGCGGAAGTCGCAGTCCGAGGAAAAGCAGCCCCAGCCGATATAGAATACCCCCGGAGGCAGCACAGCTTCCTCCACCCCCGGACACATGTTGAAGTTGTTCTGCCCCAGCACCTGCAGCCCGGCGGGCAGCACAACCTTCTTCAGGTTCGGCATGTTGTTGATGACATTGTCCCCGATGCAGGTGACGGTATCCGGAAAGGTAATGGAGGTGATCAGTTCCTTCTTTCCGTTGAAGATTTCGGATGTGACGCGCGTAACGGTGTGCCCGTCCACGGTTTCGGGAATTACGACGTCGCCGCTCTCCCCGGTATACCCCTTCACAACAGCGTGGCCGCCCGGGAGGATCTCCGCAGCAAATCCGCCTTCCTCCGCCCCTGCGCACCCGGCAGCCAGTAACAACAGCAGTACAGCTGCCAGCAGAATCCATATTCTTCTCATTGTCTGTCCCTCCATCATCATTTGTCTGCTCTGTGTGCTTTCCTGATGTAAAGCATTGTATCAGAATCCGGCGCCTTTTTCCACAGGGAATTGGCCGGCTTAATTGCGCAAATCAGTTGCCCGAAAAGCCGCGCTGTGATAAACTTCCGTGAAGAAAGCTGACGAATCCGGGCTGCCGGCGGATGAAGCGATACGGGATCCGGCCTGCCGCGGAGAAAGGAGACAGCCGAAAGAATGGAATATATCCTGGAAACGCAGGACCTGACCAAAATATACGGCCGCAAGGAAGCGGCCGTCGACGTCAACCTCCATATCAGGGAGGGGCAGATCTACGGCCTGATCGGCCGCAACGGCGCCGGAAAAACCACCATCATGCGGATGATCAGCGGCCTCTCCCGGCCCACAAGGGGCAGCTATTCCCTCTTTGGCAAAACCGGGATGGCCATGCGGATGATGCTGAAAAACGTCGGGGTCCTCATCGAGCATCCCGGCCTGTATCCGAGGCTCTCGGGTTACGAGAACCTGAAAATCAAATGCATCGGCATGGGGATCAAGCCCGACGGATATGTGGAAAGCCTGCTGAAAACCGTCGGCCTGGATCCTGCGGACCGCAAAAAGAGCGCCGGCTCCTATTCCATGGGAATGCGCCAGCGGCTGGGAATCGCCCTGGCGCTGGTGGGCGATCCCGGAATCATCATCCTGGATGAGCCCATCAACGGCCTGGATCCCCAGGGCATCGTCGAAGTGCGCGAGCTGCTTGCCGGCCTTCGGGATGAGAAGGGCATCACCATCATGATCTCCAGCCATATCCTGGACGAGCTGTCCAAGGTGGCCGACTCCTACGGCGTGATTCACGAAGGCAGGCTGCTGGATGAATTCACCGCGGCGGAGCTGCACGAGCGCTGCGGGAAAAGCCTCATCCTCCGCACCGATGATCCCGCGAAAACCCTGCAGGTGCTGGAGAACATGGATCTTCCCGGCGCAGCCCGCGAGCCGGACGGAAGCCTGCGGATCACCCGCGGAATGGAGCGGGCCAAAGAGATCTCAAAGGCTGTCGTCGGCGCCGGAATCGGCCTGGAGGAAATCTACCTGCGCTCCATATCCCTCGAGGAATACTATCTTGGCATGACGGGAGGCGAGCACAATGGGTAAGCTGATCCGAATGGACCTGTATCGGATGCTGAAATCCAGATCGTTCCTGATCTGCCTGCTGCTGGCCTTCGCGCTGGCGCTGGGCATGGCGCCCCTCGGCAGGCTGTTGTTCACCCTGGCCCGGTCGTTTTCCGCGGAGGTCCGGGACATGGGGATGCCCGAGGCAAGCCTGGCGACCCTTCTCACCAATCCCTTTCCCCTGGTGAACCTCATGCTGGCGCTGCTTTCCCTGTGCTGGTTCTTCTACGCGGATGTGGAAAACGGCTATATCAAGAACATCGCCGGGCAGATGCCCATGAAGGGCTTCACCATCCTGTCCAGGTTCATCGCGGCCGCCGTCCACAACCTGCTTTTCGCCGCCGTCGGCATTATCGGGAACCTGATCGGCACCATGCTGGTGCAGCGGTTCGAAATGGACGCAAGCGTGCTGGAGACCGTCCGGGTGCTGGTGCTGAAGCTCCTGCTGGTACAGAGCATCAGCGCGGCCCTGCTGCTGGTGGTATCCACCTTCCGCAGCAAATCCTTCGGCATGATCCTGGCGGTCCTCTTCGGCCTGCAGCTTACTCCCCTGCTCTATATGGGAATCAACGAAGGCCTGAGGCAGCTCTTCGGCCCGGAAACGGATATCTCGAAGTACATGCCGGACACCGTGATGGAGGAGCATCCCCTGGACACGCTGAAGGCCCTGGCCACCGCCGTCGGGTGGAGCGCCGTGCTCCTGCTGCCGGCCGTCCGGATCTTTGACCGTAAAGATGTAAAATAACCTTCGGTTTGTTTACAATAAAGATGTTTTCAATAAAAGGAGGAAATGAATGATGGGTATTCTGGCTGTTATCCTGGCAATCCTGGCGCTGCTGTGCGCGGTGCTGGCGACTGTCCTTTTCGGTACCACGGGCGCAATCATCGCCACCGTCCTGGCTGTCGCGGCTGTGGCCCTGGCTGTTTTCAAGCGGATCAAGACCCAGAAGGGCGGCATCGCCGCGATTGTAATCGCCGTACTCTCCGTGATCCTGGCCTTCGCCCTCAGCGGAACCTGGTCTGCCTTCTTTAAGGAACTGCACACCAAGGCTGTGGAGCAGATGCCGGACAGTATCTGGGCGCAGGTTTCCGAGAACTACAACGACGGAGTGATGGGCATCATCAGGAACCTGCCCACGGACGAAGCCAGCCTGAACAAGCTCATGGATGAAATGAACGAGCTGAACAAGCTGTCCACGGCAGAATAACAACTGCCGTACCGTTAAAAAAGCGCCCTCCGTTTCCATGGAACGGAGGGCGCTTTTCGTCAGGCTTCCATTTCCCTGCACTTCTCCAGCAGGGAGATAATCGGCAGGTGCTGGGGACAGACGCTCTCGCACTGTCCGCACCCGATACAGTCCGCCGCTTTTCCCTTGCCGGTGGTCACAATGGTGTATTCCCGGACCGTCCGGAAATGGGGGCTTCCCTCCCGCCGGTTGTAAACCGTGAAAATATCCGGAATCGGAATCTGCATCGGGCATCCCTTGGTGCAGTAGCGGCAGGCGGTACAGGGAACCGCCTTGGCCCCGTCCAGCGCCTGCTGCGCCCGGGCAATGACCTTCATCTCTCCTTCGTCCAGCGGCTTGAAGGGCGTCATGTGGCGCAGGTTGTCATCCATCTGCTCCAGGCTGCTCATGCCGCTGAGCACCGCCAGGATATTGTCCAGTCCCGCGGCAAAGCGGAGGGCCCAGCTGGCGCAGGAGGCTTCCGGATCCGCGTCCTTCAGGATCTTTTTCACCTCCGGAATCGGCTCCGCCAGGATGCCGCCCTTCACCGGCTCCATGATCACCACGGGCTTTCCGTGCTCCTGGCAGATTTCCCAGTTCCTCCGGGAGGCCACGCCGGGGTTTTCCCAGTCGGCGTAGTTGATCTGCAGCTGCACGAAATCCACCTCCGGATGCTCCCGCAGCAGCTGCTCCAGCAGCTGGGGATCCGCGTGGAAGGAGAATCCGTAGTGCTTGATCAGGCCCTTTTCCTTCATCTCCGCGATGTAGTCCCAGAGATGGTATCCGTTGTATTTGTCCGTGTTGTTGCGCTGCAGCGCGTGAAGCAGGTAATAATCAAAATATCCCGCTCCGGTGCGCTCCAGGCTGGTAAGGAACTGCTGCTTCGCGCTCTTCTCATCGGTGCACTGCATAAAGGCGTTCAGCTTTGTGCAGATCGTGTAGGCTTCCCGGGGATCCCGGTCCGCCACAGCCGCCTTGAAGGCCGCTTCGCTCAGGCCGTTGTCGTAGACGTAGGCGGTGTCAAAATACGTTCCGCCGGCCGCCAGGAAATGATCCGCCATCTCGCACACCTGCGGGATGTCGATACTGCCGTCCGGGTTCTTCGGAAGCCGCATCAGCCCGAAGCCGAGCCGGAAAGGGTTCAATGCGCGTACATCCTCCATGTCTTTTCCTCCCGGTTAATCTGATATATCCGTGTCCGGAACGATCTGCACCGTGTAATCCGGATACAGCTCCTTCATCTTCGCGTACAGCTCCGCCAGCGCTTCCTCCGGCTTCACCTCGAAGCTCAGCACCACGTCAAAGCGGATGGTTTTCGCTTCCGTATCCACGTAGAACCCGTGCATCTGCAGCGCCCATTCATGCTGGAGCACCGCCTGCTGAACCCGGTTCCGGATCTCCGCCGCCTCGCTGCTTCCGGTGTTGAAGGAATAAACCCCGACTCCCGCCAGGATCACGCCGGTTTCCCGGTACACCTTTGCTTCCACCTTCCGGGTCAGCCTGTCCACTTCCTCCACCGTCATGGTATCCGGCAGCTCCACATGAACGGAGGCGTAATTCCTCCCCGGTCCGTAGTTGTGGATGATCAGGTCGTACGCGCCGCGGATTTCCGGCTCCGCCGTCAGGATTTCCTTTACCTTCCGGCTGATCTCCGGATCCGCCCGGTTTCCCAGGATGATGCTGATGGTCTCCTGCATCATCTCCACGCCGGCTTTCAGGATGAACAGGGAAATGACCACCCCGACCCAGGCCTCCAGCGATACGCCGAACAGTACGAAAATCAGGGCCGAAGCCAGCACGGAGGCGGAAAGGACGGCGTCAAAGGTGGCGTCGGTGCCGGAGGCGACCAGCGCCCCGGAATGCACCTTCTCCCCCTGCTTTTTCACATACCTGCCCAGCAGGATTTTCACAATCACCGCCAGTCCGATAATCACCAGCGAAAGCACGGAATAATCCGCTTCCTCCGGATGAATGATCTTCCGGACGGATTCCACCAGCGCGTTGATACCGGCGTAAATCACGATGGCGGATACGATCATGGAGCTCAGGTACTCAATCCTGCCGTGTCCCAGGGGATGCTTTCGGTCCGGCGCTTTCCCGGCCAGCTTCGTCCCGATGATGGTGATCACGGAGGACAGGGCGTCCGAAAGGTTGTTCACCGCGTCCAGCACCACCGCAATGGAATGGGCAATCAGCCCGATGATCATCTTGGCGCCCGCAAGCAGCACATTCGCCAGGATTCCCGTGACGCTGGTCCGTATGATAATGGATTCCCGGTCCTTTGCGGCCGTTGTCATTCTGAAAAGCCTCCGCTTGTCCGTTTATTTCGTTTCGTCCGTTTCCCCGGCGGCGTCCGGCGCTTCCGCCCCGGCGTCCGTCCCGGGTTCGTCGTCCGGCTCGTCGCCGGCCTTCTCCCAGCGTTTCTTCAGCCACCGCGCCAGGATGTAGACGTCATCGCTCACATCCCTGAAAAGATTCCCCCGCAGGGCGCCCACCAGCACCGCCATGGCCACCGGGCCGCCGATGAGGCCCAGGATGCCTCCCAGCCGCATGCCCACAAACATGCCGATCAGGCTCAGCAGCGGTGAAATGCCGATATTGTTGGACATCAGCTTCGGCTCCAGGATCCTCCGGAGCAGCTGCAGCACGCCGGTCAGCGCCAGCACCTGGATGCCGGAGGTCGGATCCCCGGTAAGCAGGAAGGCAATGCCCATCACGATGTACATCAGCCCGCTTCCCACCATGGGGATCATTTCCATCACGCCGGCCGCCATGGCAAGGGCCCCGGCATACTTGAAGCCGAAAATGGTCAGGGCAATCAGGCTGACCACGAAAACCATCAGGGCAAAGGTGCACTGCACCCGGAGATATCCCATCAGGCTCCTGAGGGCGGAATTGGTCAGCCGGGTGGTATTGCTGTCCTGCCGCCGGCGTTTTCCGCCGGGAAGGTAGCTGCGGATATCCGCGTAATGCAGCGTGATGAAATAAAGCGCCATCGCCAGGAAGCTGAGGTAGATCACCCCGTAGGGCAGCCCCATCACGATGTTGACGGCAAACCCCACCACGTCCGCGGCGGCCTCCGTTGCCCAGCTGCTGATCCGGCTCAGGGCGTTGCTGAAGGCGCTGCGCATCATCTCCTGCACCTGGGGGCTGAAGTTGGCCGAGGAGTTGTTCATCAGGTTGTCCGTTGCCCGCTGGAGCGTTCCGATCGTGTCGGAAATCATGTTTCCGGACTGCCCCACCAGGGAAGGCGCCTGCTCCGTAATGATCCGGATCACCCAGTACGTCAGCCCCAGCAGGATGCCCAGCAGCACAAGCACGAGCACCACCACGGAGATGCCGCGCCGGATCTTCAGTTTGTTCTGCGCGAAGGAAATCACCGGCTGGAGCATGGCTGCCAGCGGAATGGCAATCACGAAGGGAGAAAGCTTGTCCCAGACCTGGGGAACGGCCCAGAAAGCGAACGCCACCAGGACGATCGCGCCGATTCCCTTCGCTGCAAGCCGCTCGGCGGCTTTTCTTTCTTCGCTCATGCTTTCCCTCTGCGTTGTTGTTTTTTCGGCTCCCGGCGGAACCTGTGTCCCGTTATTGTACACTTTTTTCCCTTTCTTTTCAACCGCTGCCGCCGGTTTTTTGCGGTTCGTCCCGCCCCCTCCCCGGGCCGCCGGGATTTTTTGCCCTCCGCCTTGCAAATTCCCGGGAGTCCCCGTATAATCTGTCGGGGCAAAAGATGGAAACAGCCGGAGAGGAGGGCCGTCATGCCCGGAATTGTAGTAATCGGAGGCGGCGCCTCAGGAATGGCTGCCGCTCTTTTCGCGGCCCGCGGCGGGGCGGAGGTCACGCTGCTGGAGAAGAATGAGAAGCTTGGTAAAAAGGTATATATCACCGGCAAGGGCCGCTGCAACCTGACCAATGACTGCGACCTGGACACCTTCCTGTCCCAGGTCCCCCGGAATCCCCGTTTTCTTTACGCCGCCCTGAGCAATTTCTCTCCCCGGGACATGATGGCCCTGCTGGAGAGCGCCGGCTGTCCCGTTACCGTGCAGCGCGGCCGCCGGGTTTTCCCTTCATCTGAGAAGGCCAGTGACGTTACCAGGGCCCTCTCCTCCCTGATGCTCCGGGCAGGAGTCAAAGTGCGGCTGAACACCGCGGTGGAATCCCTGGAAACAAAGGACGGCCGGGTCTGCGCCGTGCGCACCGCCGCCGGGGAGCGGATTCCCGCCGGGGCCGTGATTCTCTGTACCGGCGGATTCAGTTATCCTTCCACCGGCTCCACCGGCGACGGATACCGTCTTTCCGCGGAAGCGGGCCACACGGTTACGCCCCCTTCCCCGGTGCTGGTCGGGCTGGAGACCGCGGAGGAATGGCCCCGCGCCCTGCAGGGCCTGAGCCTTCGGAATGTCACCCTGACCCTCCGGAGCGGAAAAAAAGTCCTGTATACCGAGCTGGGGGAAATGCTCTTCACCCACTTCGGGATCTCCGGTCCCCTGGTGCTGGAGGCCAGCTGCCACCTGCCGGAAAACCTTTCCGGGGCTTCCCTCCGGATCGACCTGAAGCCAGGCCTCACCCCGGAACAGCTGGACGCCCGCCTGCTGCGCGATTTTGCCGCCGGCGGCAAAAAGCAGCTCCAGACGGAGCTGGCTTCCCTGCTGCCCTCCCGGCTGGCGGACCTCTTTCCCCGCCTGTGCTCCCTTCCGGATACGCTGCGCTGCAGCCAGGTTACCGGGGAGCAGCGCCGCCGCCTGGCGGAAACCCTGAAATCCCTTCCCCTCACCGTCCGCGCCCCGCGTCCTGTAACGGAGGCCATCGTAACCCGGGGCGGCGTCCAGGTGCGGGAAGTGGATCCGGCCACCATGTGCAGCCGGATCCTTCCGAATCTGTATTTTGCCGGCGAACTGCTGGATGTGGACGCCCATACCGGCGGCTACAACCTGCAGATCGCCTGGGCCACCGGCGCTTTGGCGGGACGAAGCGCTGCTGAGATTTCCCGCACGGCGGGCCAGCAGCCCTGAGATCAACCGAAACCCCTTATCTTTTCATGTCGGAGGAATTATGACCTATATCGTACTGGACCTGGAATGGAATCAGCCCATCTCCTATCAGAGCCGTCCCTACCGGGAAGTCGGCGATAAACTGATCTTTGAAATGATCCAGATCGGAGCCGTGCGCCTGGGGCCGGACCTGACCCCCGCGGAAGCCATTTCCATTCCCATCGCGCCCACCCACTACCTTAAAATCCATCCCCGGATCCGGCGGATGACGGGCCTGGATTCCGAAAAGCTGGCAGGCGCCCCCAATTTCAGGGAGGCGCTGCTGCAGTTCACCGCCTGGTGCGGCGAGGATTACACCCTCCTGACCTGGGGGTGCGATGATATCAGCGTTTTATATCAGAATATCCACTTTTTCGGCTGTGAGGATATTCCCCTCTCCCCCCTGTGCGACATCCAGAAGCTTTTCAGCGATGTGCATCACCTCCCGGACCGTTCCGGCCTGAAGGCCGCCATGGAAATGATGGGAATCCAACCCGATGAATCCATGGCCTTCCACAACGCGCTGTATGACGCCTGGTATACCGCCCTGGTATTCAAGACGCTGCCGGATCCCTCCGCCGTCCTGGATTATCCCCAGCAGCCCCGCCAGCTGATTCATCCCCGCAAGGCCGCCAGGGCCAAAACCGCCGGGGAGGTTTTCGACACGGTCCGTGAAGGACTGGAAAGCGATACGGCAATTCATCCGGTTTGTCCCCGCTGCGGAAGGGTTCTGGTCCTCGACGGCGAATATATAAAGCAGAGTGCCGGCAGATATATCGCCGTGGCCAAATGCAAAAATCACGGAAGGATCCTGATCCGCCTGCGTTTCCGGATCGATGACGACGGAAAAAAGATCCTGACCAGGTCCACCGCTCCCGCAACGGGGGCCAACGTGGCCTATGTGCATACCAAACAGCTGCAGATGCAGGAGCGGCAGGCCCGTTTCCTCGCCGAAGGCGGCGCTCTCCCCGATCCGGATGAAGAGCTGCTGAATGCCGAGCAGTCCAGCATGCCCTTCGACTAATTCCGAAGGAGGACGCTTCATGATTATCCGATCCATGAACAACCAGAAAGAATTCCCGGAAGGGACCACTGTCCGGAACTGCCTGCAGGGGCTGGACGCTTTTCCCCGCGGAACCCTGGCAGCCCTGTCCGGCGGTATTGTCTGCGAGCTGAACGATCCCCTGCGTCATGACTGCACCCTGCAGCCCCTGACGCTGGAGCACGAGGAAGGCCGCCGCATTTATGAGCGTTCCCTGCGCTTCGTGATGCTGCTCGCCCTCCGCCACCTCTTCCCCTATCAGCAGGTGCGCATCGAATACTCCGTGGGCTACGGCGTCTTCGTCCGCCTGCCGGGCCTGGACCTGCACCGGCAGGACATCGTCCGCCTGGAAAACGAGATGCGCCGCATCGTGGAGCTGGACCTGGTTTTCACCCGGAAGCAGTGGAGCCGGGAGGACGCCATTCATTACTTTGAGGAGGAACGCCAGCCGGACAAGGTGGAGCTGCTCCGCCGCCGTCCCGTTCCGACCATCACCATGTATTCCATCGACGGGATGTGGGAATATTTCTACGGCGCCATGACGGTGTCCACCGGTTATGTTCCGGTGTTCACCCTCTTCGAGCTCCGGGGCGGCTTTGTGCTCCAGCTCCCCGCCGGCAAGGACTTTGATCACGCGGCTCCCTACATCTACCGGCCCAAGCACCTGGAGGTCTTCAGCCAGAGTGCCCACTGGTGCGAGGTCCTGGGCGTCACCAACGTTTCCGACGTCAGCTATATGATCGAGCACGGCAGCCTGCGGAACTTCATCCGGGTGAATGAAGCCCTGCATGAGGCCGCCATTGATGATATCGCCCGGAAGATCCACGAGCAGAACAAGCACATCGTCCTGGTGGCCGGGCCCTCCGCCAGCGGCAAAACCACCTCCGCCGCCCGCCTGGCCGTCCACCTGCAGATGTACGGCCATCCCTCCCGCCGGATCTCCATGGATGACTTCTTCATCAACCGGGACGACCTTCCCGTCCAGCTGGACGGCACCCGGGATTTTGAAACCATCGAGGCGCTGGACATCCAGCTCCTTTCCGACACCCTTACCGGCCTGCTCAACGGCGAGGAGGTCTTCATGCCCGGCTATGACTTCGAGTCCGGGGAAAAGGAATACCTGACGCCCCCCACCTCCCTCCTGCCGGGCGAGATCATCATCCTCGAAGGCATTCACGGCCTGAATCCCGCCGTCCTGGACCGGCTGCCGTCGGACGAGATCTACAGGATCTTCGCCAGCGCCCTGACCGTCCTGAACCTGGATGACCACAACCGGATCCGCACCACCGATGTCCGCCTTCTCCGGCGGATTGTGCGGGACAAGCAGTTCCGCAGCTATGATCCGGAGGAAACCCTGTCCCTGTGGCCCAGCGTCCGCCGGGGCGAGGAGAAATACATCTTCGCCTACCAGGAAAACGCGGACAGCATGCTCAACACGGCCCTTCATTACGAGCTTCCCGTCCTGAAGCTCTTCGCCTATGACATGCTGAAGGAGGTTCCCTCCGATTCCCCGAATTACCTGCTGGCCCGCCGGCTGATCAAGGCCCTGAACTACCTGCCGGATATGGATCCCGCCCTGCTGGACGAGATTCCCCCGCTTTCCCTGCTGCGGGAGTTCATCGGCGGCTGCACCTTTGACGAGGACTGAGTCGCGGGGACGGTTCTCACTGACTCACCGGCTGCATAAAATCCCTTCGGTTGACAGGAAAGAGTCCGGGTTTTACAATGAAACCCGGGCTCTTTTTGTTCGTACTTTTCGGAGGGTGAAGCCATGTCGGGAAAAAACAGGGAACTGATCCGGGATCTGACCACCGGCAGCGTTCCGGGAACGCTGCTCCGCTTTTCCATGCCCCTTTTCCTGTCCGGGCTCCTGCAGATGGTCTACAACATGGTGGATATGATCGTAGTGGGCCGCATGGTCGGCACCGCCGGCCTTTCCGCCGTTTCCGTCGGCGGGGAGATGATGATGCTCATCACCTTCATTGCCATGGGTTTCTCCAACGCCGGCCAGATCCTGATCTCCCGCTATGTGGGGGAAAAGCGCCCCGACCGAATCGGGGAAATGGTCAGCACCCTCTTCACCCTGCTGATATCCCTGGCGGTCGTCATCATGTTCCTTTTCCTCCTGACCTACCGGGACATCATGGCCTGGCTGAACACCCCGGATTCCATCTGGGAATATACCCGCCAGTATTCCGTCACCTGTATCCTCGGCACCGTCTTCATCTACGGGTATAACCTGGTCTCCGCCATCCTGCGGGGCATGGGGGATTCAAAGCATCCCTTCCTGTTCATCGCTGTCGCCTCCGTGATCAACCTGGTCCTGGACCTGCTTTTCGTGGGACCCATGGGAATGGGGCCCCTGGGCGCCGCCCTGGCCACGGTCATCGGCCAGGGGGTCAGCTTCCTCTTCGCCCTGGTCCTGCTGTACCGGGGCCGGGAGCAGATTCATTTCGATTTCAAGCCCTCCCATTTCCGGATTTCCCCGAATGTGATCCGGCCGCTGCTGTCCCTGGGGATCCCCATGGTCATCCAATCCGCGGCCATCACCTTTTCCATGCTTTTCGTCAATTCCTATATCAACCGTTACGGGGAAATCCACATCGCCGTCACCGGCATCGCCCGGAAGCTGGAAAACATGATCGGCATCGTTTCCCAGGCGATCTCCGCCGCCGGCGGCGCCATGGTCTCCCAGGCCCTGGGGGCGAAAAAAACAGAGCGCGTTCCGAAAATCGTCCTTCACGCGCTCTGGATTGTTGCCATTCCCTCGGGAATCTTTGCCCTGGTCACCCTTTTCCGGGCAGACTGGCTCTTCGGCATTTTCTCCCAGGATTCCGCCGTCCTCGCCGTGGCGATGGAGCTTTATATTCCCGTCGCCATGATCCAGTACCTGGGCTGCACCCTGCGGCCTCCGTCCTTTGCCCTGATCAACGGCTCCGGCAACTCCCGGCTGAACCTGGCGGTTGCCCTGCTGGACGGGGTGGCCTGCCGGATCGGCCTGTCCCTTTTGCTGGGCGTCACCCTCAACTGGGGGATTACCGGCTTCTGGTACGGAAACGCCGTCTCCGGCTGTGTGCCTTTCCTGGTAGGCTTCGGCTTCCTGCTCTCCGGCCGCTGGAAGCCCCGGGACCGGAAAAAGGATCCCGGCGGACCGTCGGAATCATCCGTCGATTGACGGTATTTCCCGGATCTCCTCTTCCTCCGCCGTAACATAAACCGTTTTCTGGTGGGTGTAAATCACCCTCCCGGGAACGGCTCCGGCGGGTTTTTTTACATATTTCCGGAGGGTGTAGTCCACCGGCACGGTGGAACTGTTCTTTCCCTTGCTGTACCAGGCAGCCAGCAGCGCGGCCTGGCGCAGGGTTTCCAGGGGCACCTCCCCTTCCGTCCGGATGATTACATGGCTGCCCGGCATGTCCTTGGCGTGGAGCCAGGTTTCATTGCCCCCCGCCCCCTGGGTCAGCCGGTCGTTCTGCAGGGAATTCCTTCCCACGTGGATTTCAATCCCGTCTTTCGACATATACCGGTACGGGCGGCTGGCCGGCAGCTGCCGCTGCTGGCGCCTGTTGGTCACCCGCTTCATGTATCCCGTGCGCACCAGCTCCTGCCGGATCTCCTCCAGCTCGCTTTCCCCGGTGCAGTTCTCCGCGTCCATCAGCATATTTTCCAGGTAATCCAGCTCCTGCAGCGTCTTTTCCCGCTGCACCGCCGCGGTTTCCCGGGCGGCCCTGGCCTTCTGGTACTTCCTGAAGTACTTCTGGGCGTTCTGGTTCGGCGTCAGCCGGATGTCCAGGGGCACGGTGATGGTTCCGCCCTCCGGATCGGACCAGTCCGGAAGCTCCGCTTCCGTCATGCCCTTCTTCAGCCGGAACAGGTTGCCCTGTATGGCTTCTCCCATCCTGCGGTACTCATCCATGCGCTCGGCGGAGGCCAGCTCCTCCTCCTGCAGGCTCAGCTTCCGGCTGCAGCGGTCCGCGTGGCCCTTCAGGGTCCGGATCATGGAGGCGCTCTTCTGGCTGAGCCGGTCCTTGGCGTCCCGTCCGGCGTAGAAATGGTCCAGGGCGGCGCTCAGGCTTCCGAAGGATTCTTCCCGGCCCGTATCCCGGCTCAGGTAGGGGAAGGGGAAAACATCCTCCGCCTCCCCGTCCTCTCCCCGCAGTACGCAGGGAGCTGCCATCTCCGGCAGCCGGCGGCACAGGCTTTCCATTCTTGCGCAGGCGTCCCGCAGGTCCTCCGGCCAGCTTCCGCCTCTTCCGGCCGTTCGCAGCGCAAATTCCTCCGCGGTGACCCGGCTCAGCCCTGCCACCGTGTCCGCCAGTGCCTTGGCGAAATCCCCGTTTTTCCCTTCCAGCCGCTTCTCCAGCTCTTCGCCCCGGAGCCCTTCCGGATTCAGCTTGTCCTGCTGGGGCGGCTTCTCATAGGCCATGCCCGGCTGGATCTGGCGCACCCGGCTCATCTCCGCGTTCACGTGGCGGGCCGCTTCCAGGATCCGTCCCTCTCCGTCCAGCATCATCAGGTTGGAGTGGCGTCCCATCATCTCCAGCACCAGCCGCCGCAGCACATGGTCCCCCATCTCGTTTACGGCGTCCAGGTCCACCTCCAGGATCCGGTCCCCGTCCCGCTGGCGGATTTCCGCCACCCGGGCCCCCGCCAGCTGTTTGCGCATCAGCATGCACAGCGCCGGGGGCTCCAGGGGATTGGAAAAGCCGGCGCTGGTCAGGTGGCACCTGGCGTTGTTCGGCGACGCGCACAGCAGCAGCCGGTGGTTTTCTCCGCCCGCGCGGATCACCAGCACCACCGCGTCCCGTTCCGGCTGTGTAATCCTGTCCACCCTTCCCCCTTTCAGGGTCCGGTCCAGCTCCCTGGCGGCAAATCCCACCATCAGTCCGTCCATCGGCATTACGGGTGTTCTCCTTTTTATCTTATCTTCTCATGCAGCAGCGGGCTCAGGGGCTTGTAGATCAGCCCCGTGATCACCGTCAGCGCGGCTCCCTTGATCAGGTTGAAGGGAATGGTGAAGGGTACGATGTAGTCTCCCCCGTTCTTGATTCCGAAGGCGGGGAAGAGGATATACAGGTTAGCCAGCACCGACGCCACCGTCAGGGCGGCAATTCCGGCCGCCATTCCGATCAGCGCCGTCTTCCGGCTCTTGTTCCGGGCGTAGAGCAGCGCCGCGGGAAGCATGAAGGCTGCCAGCGCGATAAAGTCCGCCAGCTGGCCCACCCAGCCGCCGCCGGTGTGCACAAGCAGTCCGATCAGGTCCTTGATCAGCAGGGTCACGATTCCCGCCGGGGCTCCCATGGAGAATCCCGCCAGCATGATGGCGACCCCGCTGGCCTCCAGCTTGTAGAAGGGAGCGCCGGGCAGGGGGGAAAACTCGATGAGGGACAGCACCACGCCCAGGGCGGCCAGGACGCCGATCCGGGTCATTTTTCCGATGCTCAGTGCGGTTGTGTTACGGTTGCTCATTGTTCAGGTTCACTCCTTGCAAAATATTCGCCCCCCAAAGCAGCTTCGCTCTGAGGGGCGGTATCGCGCATAGCGGCGGAATAAACGCTGTACCGTTTCTTCTCTCATCCAGACTGTACTGTCGGCCCCGGAATCACACCGGATCGGCTGAGCTTTCGGCTCAGTTCGCGGGCTTTCACCGCCGGTAGGGAATTTCACCCATCCCCGAAGAAGCTTTAAGTGGCTTGTGCCATTATACACTCCCGGACCATGCACGTCAAGCGTTCCCGGACTTGTCCCCTGTGTGCCCAAACCCCTTGAAAAGATTGACATTTCCCGGCTCCTGATGTATTCTGATGGATGTGAGTTTTCCCGCCTGCGCGCCCCGCGCGCCGGCGCAATTGCAACATACAGGAGGATGTCTCTTATGAAAAAACCCGTTGTACTGGTTGTCATGGACGGCGTGGGTGAATCATCCGAAGAACTGGGCAATATGGTTCTGAGGGCCAACACCCCCACCCTCGACGCGCTGAAGGCGAATGATCCCTTCCGCATCATCAAAGCCCACGGCACCGCCGTCGGCCTCCCCTCTGATGATGATATGGGCAACAGCGAAGTAGGCCACAATGCCCTCGGCTGCGGACAGATCTATTCCCAGGGCGCCAAGCTGGTGAACGAGTCCATCGAATCCGGCAAGATCTATGAATCCGACACCTGGAAGGACCTGGTTTCCGGCGTGAAGGCCTCCGGCGGCTCCCTCCATTTCATCGGCCTGCTGTCCGACGGCAATGTCCACAGCAACATCAGCCACCTGCTGGCCATGCTGAAGGAAGCCAAGGCGGAAGGCGTCCGCAAGGCCCGTGTGCATATCCTGCTGGACGGCCGGGATGTTCCCGCCACCTCCGCCCTGGACTATGTGGACCGGCTGGAGAACACCCTGGCGGAGCTGAACGACGCCTCCTTCGACGGGCGCATCGCCTCCGGCGGCGGCCGGATGCAGATCACCATGGACCGCTACCAGGCCAACTGGGGCATGGTGGAAAAGGGCTGGAATATTCATGTCCACGGGGAAGGCCGCTCCTTCGCCTCCGCCCGGGAAGCCATTGAGACCTACCGCACCGAGGAGCCCGGCGTCATCGACCAGGACCTGCCCGGCTTCGTCATCGCGGAGAACGGCGCTCCCGTCGGTCCCATGAAGGACGGGGACAGCGTGATCCTCTTCAATTTCCGCGGCGACCGGGCCCTGGAGCTTTCCATGGCCTTTGACGGGGACGCCTCCTTTGACAAGTTCAACCGCGGCGCGGTTCCCGCCGTCAGGTACGCCGGCATGCTGGAGTACGACGGAGACCTGCATATTCCCCACAAGTACCTGGTGAATCCGCCGCAGATCCGCCACACCCTGACCGAGCTGCTGGTGGAAAACGGCATCAATGAGTACGCCTGCTCCGAAACCCAGAAGTACGGCCATGTCACCTATTTCTGGAACGGCAACCGCAGCGAGAAATTCTCCGAGGAGCTGGAAACCTGGCAGGAGGTTCCCTCCGATGTCCGCTCCTTCGATGAATGCCCCTGGATGAAGGGCACCGAGATTACCGACCTGGTGATCGCCGCCATCGAATCCGGCAAGTACGGCTTCATCCGCTGCAACTTCCCCAACGGCGACATGGTGGGCCATACCGGCAACCTGGTTGCCACCGAGAT
>ODAI013179544.1_pt1 | contig 24731 bp, 26 predicted proteins | sample 1539321 | NCBI WGS metagenome assembly ODAI01 (sample SAMN02144231, study PRJEB22623) | gut metagenome | biome: sheep rumen | host: Ovis aries | place: New Zealand
ATATACTTAAAAGTTGTTTCAATTGTAACTGGGAGCTGAGTGATATAAACAAAATAGTCTTGTCCATCTACTGTCAATTCACTCTTGTTCCAACTTCCAATATTTTCGAAGTTATTTTCATCTTTAATTGATGTAAGACTTCCATAACTCTTATCGTAAGCAAATACTAAGTATTCGTTATCTGTTACTCCATAAGTAACTTCTTTCTTAGTATTCTTTACGACAATTTCTTCTGTCAATCCTGTAAAATCAGCAATAGTTGATGTTGTTGAACTACCTGTATAATAAGGATTTACAAATTGTATTTTCTTTGTAGCTGTTTCAGTATGATCTCCAGCCAAAACATCTACTTTGAATATTGTATCTGTGCTAAATGGTGTACTATATTCATAAGTATATGTTCCACCATTTATTATTGCTGGATCTGTTGTAGAATCTTTTGTATCTACTAAACTTGCTCCAACATAATATTTTGCATTAGTAATTGGGCTATCACCTTTAACAATAACAGCTGTCATATCTACTGAAGATATTGTTGTGCCAATCTTTTGTATTAAATCTTCTGATAATGTCAATGTAACTGTTTGATATACAGGTTTTACTAATATGCTTTCTAAAACATCTGTTATTGAAGTACCTTCTGTGAATGTTTTACCAGATGTTACACCACCAACATTTACATTAGCTGTAATATCTCTTTCGAGTGTTGAACCACCTTCTGATGATGGTTGGACATTCTTTTGTTTCCAAATATACTCACCAGGATTTTCTGTATCTTCAACACAAATATAGAAATAACCTTTTTGAACTCCACCGAGAACATTTGGACCAATATACTGATAAATCTTATTAACTAAACTTAAAGATGGTTCAGGCAATGTTTCTTTTTGTATTGATTCAACTTCTGGTTGTAATTCTACCCAATCATAAACGTCTGTTGATGTTTCAGTGCATTGATAAAAACTACCAACTTTTCTATTTGCTGCTTCTACACCAATATATTGATACACTTTTCCTTCTAGATCTTCTGATGCTACTGGAAGTACTTCGTATTGAATTATATCTTGAAATTTTGCATCTGCTTCAGACTTTGTATAATAAGGTGTTACATCAATATATTCATAAATAGCACCATTTTTCTTACATTGATAATAATGGTCTTTTATATATGATGCAGTAGTTGTACCTGTATATTGATATACTAAATTTTCATTACTTATGGATGCTGCTGGTATAGAAGATTTTCTATGAACAACTTGATTATTAAGTTCATTTACTTTATCTTCAACAGAAGAGGCATCTACTACTTCTCTCCATTTACCTAAAGTAGCATCATTTGGATTTGTGGATAACCACTTATATATCTTTCTTGTTTGACTATTAAAGGTTTCAATACCATCATAGAGAGCGTTTTCAGTAAAACTTGTCATTTCAGCAAGTGTATCAAATTGATAACGATCGTCTATCGGTCTTTTATATCTAGGACTAAAGTGTGTCCCTATTTTAATACCAGTTCCAGGAGTTTTTGCCATTCTTTATTCCTTAAAATATAAATGTATAATTCAAATCTAACATTGATTCATCTATCATAGTGTATAGATAATATGTAACTGTTTCACCATGTAGTGTCAAGTCTACTTCTGTTTGTTCAAATGCCATGATATATTCATACTTCATATCATCCTGTATGCTTGTTAAAGCACCATATGATTTAGGGTATGCAAAACAAGCTCTTGTAAGATTATCACCTGAGTTATAAGGACAGGTAACTTTACCTTTAGCTTTTATTAACTTTGTCATAGTGAGAATTTCTGCAGCAGTAGGAGTTGTTGGATTCATACCATAAAACATTGGATCTACAAAAGTATACTTTAACTGAGCAGTTGCGGTTTGTTTAGCTGTCTTAGCTTCACCTTTATAAGTGCAGGTATCGTAAATATCTGCGGTATACGTATAAGTCGTAGATGATGAGCTAGGAGTAAATGTTTGAACAACTGTACTATCTTTATAAAGCTTAGCAGATGTTATAGGAGATTCTGAAGGTTTAAGAGGATTAACTTTAAAACTAAAAGTTACATTACTTAAAGTTGTACCTTTTTCATATACACCAGCAGATTTTGATGCAGAAAGACTTACTGATACAGTATTACCGCCTTCTCCACCGCCGCCAGTTCCCCATAATTCCCATACACGTAGAGAATTCTGATTTTGATTATTTAAACGTAGAGAATTTGTCATTGGATATCCGAATACTTTATTATTAATATATGTTTTAGAACAAGTAAGTTCTAATTATGGAAATCGAAAGGAAACTTGAAAAATGGCATTTAAATTACTACCTAATACAGTTTATAAAACCAATCAATCTCACCTAGGAACTATAGTTTTTCAGGCCGTAGGTGGAGATGCTCAACTCGTTGGTACAAATGTAATGAAATATAATGTTACAAATGGTGAAAGAAGAGTTGTTATTCCAAATTTTGATGAATTAATTAATATTAGTGATGATAATATACCTCAAGATACAGTAAATCCAATGACAGGTTTAACTGAATGGATAGGTTTTACTGGTGATGATACTGTTGTATGGGTAAATACTGGAATCGATGAAAAAATAACTCCAGCTGCTCCAGCTGAAGAAATTGTAAATCCTTAAAAGTATAAAAAATACCTAAGGAAAAGGAGGAGTAAAAACCTTAGGTATAACGATATAAAATCGTCAATAAATAGAACTCCTCTTTCTATTTTTTAATATATTTTACGTAGTTGACTTTTATATCTGAATCTTCTTTTAATTTTAAATATTCATCTGTTGTATATTCTATAAAAGCGTCAAGTTTGTAATTTTTATTTAATAGCTCATCAAACTTATCAAATTTTATATACTTGTCAGAATTAAGTCTATCATCTTCAACTAAAGAGGCTGAATCTACACGTGTGAGTATAACTTCGTCTACTAAACCTTCTTTTAAACAATATTTAAATAAACTTACACCACCACAAATATAACACTCATCATACGCTTTACACATATTTAAGGCTTTACTCAAGGTACCAACTGTAAAATAACCATCATCACTTGCTAATACAGTAGATTCTGGCAATTCATTATCCAATACTATATTCAATCTATTCTTTAAAGGATATTTAGGTAAACCAAAAAAAGTATTTTTGCCAAATATGCAAGGTTTATTTAGTGTTATATGTTTAAAATGAAAAAAATCCTTTTTTGAATGCCAAGGCATTTTATCTTTTAGTCCAACTATATCATTAGGACCTACTGCTAAAATCATATTTATTTTCATCTAAAACTCCTGTGTTATTTAATATAATATTATGCCAACTTTTATTTTCTGCAGACTTTTTATTAGGCTTAAATCTTTTTGTTTCTTTAAATTCTTCATTTTGTCTTTTTAATCTCGATTCACTTATATTATATCTAGCTTTATATGTAGGCGAAAGATTTTTAATAAATTGTAATACTTTTGGAGATACTAAACCTGCTTTATATAAAAAGATTTTTCCAAGCAATACAATTTTTTTATCGATTTTATCAGTTTCTTGATCAACGTAAAACTTTTTTAATTCGTTATAATAATTTTTGGATTCATCGTATTGTTTACTTAATTCAAGAGCTTTATCGATTATACACTGCACATTTATTTCACTCAAAGACATATCTGAATCATTTACTGGATCTTTAATAACTTCTGCTAAAGATTTACCTTCGTCTTCGTCATCGATATTATCATCAATAGAAGTTTTAAATAATGAAGCTTCTTGATTTTGAGATGCCAAAAATGCCCAATGCTTACGTTCACCTGTAATAGCCATACGACAAATATAAATAAACTCTTTATACAATTTTGGACTATATTTAACTGTGGTAGGTTTAGTTAATGTTTCTGGAAAAAACCATCTAACACGATAAAAATCACATAAGCGTAAATACTTTACCCAAAATTCATTAGTCCAATCGTTTGCATCACCATCTGAATTAGCCATGCGTCTACCATTATATTCAATATAGCCTTTAAGATATTTTGCAATAGACTTTACACATGTATTATAGCGGTCTAAATTTTCATTCATTGAAGGTTGATTACCAATCAAATACTCAATCTGCTCTTCAAAGCTATTTAAATTTTTAATATTATTAACTACTTCTGTTAATTCAGCATCTGTCAAACAAGTATAAATTGCTAAATCTTCATCATTTTTACAAGCGCGTTTAAATGCATTTAAATCAGTATAACCACTATTTACAAATGTTTTGAAATTTTGTTTACGATTTGTCTTTTTCGATATTCTAGTATTTTTCTTTGTTACTTCTTCCATAATAATTTCCTCTAAATCTAATTTAGATTTTAGATCAAAAATTAAAAATTATAAAACCATTTTTTAAAATCTTTTATAGTAAAAAATTCTAACCAGTTCAAGTTATTTTCTTTTGCTATTTTACGTTTAAGAGGATCGCGGATAGTCCAAGTATGAATTGCTTTTTTATAATAACTACTATGTAGTAATTTATATTTGTTTTCCCATTTTGTCAGCAGTTTTAAATCTTCGGGTATATTTTCAAACGGTTTTGGCCCATGTGTCCAAGTGCCTTGAAATTCAATGTATATGTCCTTGTCCACTAAATAAAAATCGCAAGGAAATGGATACAATTCTGATTTGTATTGTCGCTTTACTTCTTTATAGCGTGTACATAAAATTTCGTAAATTTCATCTTCTTGCTTAGATGTATGTGAACCGTTTTTCGATGCTTTAGGAATAACTAATCCTTTTATACTAGTCGGATAGATTTTTTTCAGATCCACGATAGATAATTGTATATTATATCGATAGTTCCAGACTTCTGCTAAATTCATGATTAAAAGCCAATAACGTTACTAAGATTCTTATTTGTTTGTCCACATACAAAATATAAATCTTGTAAATAATTGAACCAACTAGATACAATATCATGTAAGGATTCTAATTCTTTTAAACCTTCTATATCTTCAGTGTTATACGTAATTGTATTGTCTGTAATTTTTTCACCAACAAGTTTAGCTTTTTTCACTGCTGCTTTAATTTGCTTATTTTTATAATCCGTTATAATAGATTGTATACGCTTTTCAAAAAGTTGTATTTGTGATTTAAAATAACATAATTCCATTAAAGTCATATGACGTTTATCATTAGATAAACTTACAAAATTTTTTAAATTTTTTAAAAATGTTGTGAAATTATTTATATCATTTTCAGATTTGAATATTGCAGAAACCTGATTACTTATATAATCGTAATCAACAGCTTCTATTTTTTCTATATTTAATTCCATGAAATTCTCCTCGTTTTTATATACTTTTTATTTATATATTTTATTATAGATTTTGTCTATAACTAAAATCAAAATTATACCAAAAAATAAACCGACTGCTAATTCCATTTATTCTCCTTTTATTTCTGCAAATTTTAATAATTCTTCGACTGACATATGTCTAGCCAAAGCTATAAGTTCTGTTTGTTCTTTATATTTTTCTGTACCTCTATGAAAATGATGTTTATCACACAAAGACACACAATTATTTTCAGTGTATACTAAATCTCCTCTAAGACTTCTGAGATGTATATGATGCACTTGTGTTGCTTTTTTCCCACATACTATACACTTGTCATTATCTCTTTTTAATACTGCCTTTCTAACTTCATTCCATTTATCTTTAGCTACTGTACTTTGTTTTTTTAATTGTACATTTTTATCTAAATGAGAATTTGTGGTTTTTAGTATACTTTTACTAGACAACTTAGTATTAGATTTTAAAATACTAGTTTTTTTAAATATACTAGTATTTTTTATTTTAAATTCAGATTTCTTTAAAGGCGATTTTCTTAGCATATATTTAAAAATCTTGGGAATTGTTGCATTCCCAAGACATTAATTATTTTTTTAAAATGGCATATGGTCACCGTTATACGTGTCTGAAGCAGCTTCTTCCACCTGCTTTTTACTCTCAATATAACTATTTACCATTTTTTCTGCAATTTCATTAGCTTTAAGTATTTCTTCATCTGAAGGCATCTTCCACAAATCTTGCATTGTTAATGCTTCATTTTCTTCTTTTAATGTTTGAAGAGCCACTTCATCAAACTTACATGTTATAAATGAAAATTCTCTTTCCCACTTGCCATTGTCGCGATCACGACTAAATTTAATAGGATTAGATTCTTCTAAAGCTAAGAAATTAGGAACATCTGGGGAATTATATTTTTCTGCAAGCCATCTCGCAGTATAACTACCGTTTTGTTGAAGAATTGAAATATGTTTTTTATCAAAAGTTTGCATATCTGATTCTAAAGCTACAACTTTAATATTAGATGTAATTTTTGGATCAAATACTGAAATAGGACCAAACTTTCCTTCTGTAGATAACTCTTCATCTGTAAATCCCATTGCTTTAAGTCTTCTTTTAGCTTCACAAATTGGACATTTTACTTCGTTATGTCTCAAGTGTAAAGTTTGTTCTGGGCAGACAAATCTCATATTATCTGGACCCAAATTCCAATGAGTACCGACTACAAATGCAAATATACCATTTTCTTTGCTATTGGCTGGCATAACTTTAAAGCTAATATTTTTTTTATAAGCTTTGTTTACATTAAGCCATTCAATTTTAGAGTCATTTTCTTGTTTTTGCGGTGCACTTTGCTTATCAAACGCACTAAGTTCTTTCATCCAATCATAATTTATAACTTTATCCATTCTTGTTTCCTTTACTATTTGTTATATGTTTTAACGAGTTTTCATATCTCAATTATATAGAACTAAAACTGTTCAAAAGCCTGGTACCTTCATTTAACAGTATTTTTTTATCTTCTTCGCTGTTTTCAGAGTTGTCAATAAAAAGTTTTAATACTTGAAGATTATCTTGACTTTCTACTTGAGTTTGTCTAATATCATTATTTAATGATATACGGTTTAATTTAGTATGTAAAACATAATTTTTCATCTGTTTTAACTTGTTTTCTATTTTGGGCGTTATTAACTTGTCAAAGGTAACTTCTACTTCAACGTAATTATTATTATCGACTGTTAAAAGATCTTGTATATTTTCATCAGTAAAGTAAAGCCAATCTGGACAATTAAAACTTTCACGTTTTGTAGTATTAGTTTCAGTATCATATATAAGTATATTACGTCTGGCTATACCCTTATCTTTAAAAGATAATCTTTGTGTAGATCCACAAACTTGTATGTTTTTTGCATAATTCATACCACTATGATAATGTCCTGAAATAGTCATTTTAAATTGCTTTAATAAATTAGGGTCTACACCTTTATTGGATACTATTCCCATACCTAAGTCAATAAATTTTAGTTCCAGATGTGAAAAAACTATCTTATTGCTTTTATCCTGCACATTTTCTAAAAAAGTAGTAGGAAATTCATCATTATTACAATATGGCATATATACAATATTATTTATTACAGTAGGTTGATCATATACATTGATATTTTGATAGTTTTTAAATGGATATAATTTATGAGAATATTTATTGTTCAAATAACTACTTACATCATGATTACCAACAATCAAATCAAAAGGAATATTCTTTTCTATACATTTGTTCTGAATTCTACTAATAACTTCAGTAGCTACCATCATGGCTTGACAAGATATATTGTCTCCAACTGGACCAAACATATCACCTAAAAATACAACACGCTCACAATCTGTATACTTGTCAATAAGCTCACAAATAGTTGTGGCACAAGAAAGATGTTCTTGTTCACGAATTGTATACCCATCATTAGTTAATTCACTAAACTTGTGAGTAGAATGAATATGAATATCACCGAAACAAATTATTTTTCCCATAGTTTATCTTTCATTAAAAATTGTTGAATCTGCGTGTTTTGTTTGTAACAATATATAATTTGTCATATATGATTTCTTATTATACTGTTGTGTTAATGTCTTACTAACAGTCATAGCAGGATTTCTTAAATATAAGCCTTCTCTTTCTAATAATTCTAAATTATTTAACAAATATCTAGTTAATGTAAAGTCTTTATCTTCTATTAATACTGCTTCACCTGTTGTTAAAGGCCCGTTAGGATCTTCTTCTTTAGCTTCTGCTCCATCTGGTGTTAATAATCCGGCAACTATTTTGTAATCAAAAGATATTATAGAAAACAAAACATTTAACGCAAACACTAACTTAGACAAATTATTTTTTTGTTTTGTGGTTGGTATTAAACCCTTACATAAATCTTCTATTGTTACTTTCATTATTTTCCTCCTAAATTTCCTCTATTGTGGTTATTCCATTTAATTTATTACAAATTATTTTTCGAACAATATTTTCTTTTACCATATCATTATTAGTAATCCAAAATACGCTTTCTATATCACTTGATTTATCTTCTATGATTTCTATAAGCTGTTTACATCCAAGTGGATCCATTTGTGTTTCAACTTCATCTAACCATAACATATTAAATGTAGTTTGTGAAACAGATTGCATTAAATCATATAATGCTAATTGTATTGAAATATTTAAGCGTTTCTTTTCTCCACCTGATAGACTAGATATTGATTTTTCTATACCTTCATTAGTTTTAATAATAATTTTTATTGTATTATTATCTAAAACTAAATTTACATTAGTTCCTTTAAAAAATCTTGAAATATAATGTTGAACAAATTGATTTAAATGTTCAATATCTTGTTTTAACAAGTATGGACGTAAATTACCTTTAGGTCCTAGTAAGTCATAAAAAAATGTAGATATTTTGCGTTTTTCTTCTAACTTTTTTAATTCTGAATCTATGGTAGTTTTTATAGCTTTGCTATTTTCTATTTCAGTAGTATATTTCTTTATATCTTCATTATGACGCTTCTTGTAATCTTCAAATAATTCAATTTGACGTTTTTCAAAGCTTATGTTTTCATTAGCTTTAGATATCATATCGTTTAAATTATTTATTTTTCTATCTAGTTCTTCTAATTTTGTAGGTATGATTGAATTTTGTTTTTGCATTTCTTGTATTTTATCATTAATTTCTTTATACCTTTGACGAATAGATACCAACTGAGTTTCTATAGCTACTACTTTTTCGTTAGTGCTCTCTTCAACACTTTTCTTTATCTCATTAAGATTTTGTAATTCTGTTAATATACTGTTTTTACTTTTAGTTTTGTTTTCAATTTCTTCTTTAGTTCTTTCTAATTTACGATGGCAAGTAGGACATGTATCATCAGTAAACCATTTAACTATTAAAGATTTTTCGTCTTCCAACTTACGTAGTTTATAATTAATTTCTGTTATATTTTTATTTTTTGTATTTTCTAATTCGATTTTGTCTTGTTTTAGAGCTAATCCTTCTTCATTAATTTTATTTAATTGCTCATTCAATACATGAGTATCATTAGTTACAATTTGCTTTTGTAATTCTAATTTTTGTGCTTGAAGTTCTTCGACTTCTTTTTTAGACACAGAAACTTTGCTTTCTAAATCCTTTATTCGTTTTGTATGATTACTTGCATCATATTTATGAACCTCTGAAGTAAAGGTCTCTTCGCTTTCTTTTAAAAGTTTTTCATAAGTGGTTAAACTACCATCTAAATTACTTTTCTCTAATTCTTTACTTTTAATTTCTTTATTATAATCTTTTATATCTTTGTTACTACTATCTCTAATTTTATCCCAAATAGTATAATCTCTAATATTTTCTAACACTTGTACACGCTGCGACGGCGTAAGTTCGCAAAAGGCGGAATCTAAGTTACAGGTTATCATCAGAGTATTTTTTAATAAATCTAATGGTAATTTTATAAGTTGGTTAATTCTATCCTGTGTATCTGCAATCTTATGAGATGATAAATTTTGTTCATTTATTTCTAATAAAAGATTGTTTCCTAATTCAGAATCTTTACGGGTACGAGTAATTTTTATGTTATTATCATTTTGTGTTAAATATACACTTACTTTGCAATCCTTTTTACTTATCGAATTAATAACTTCGTCTGCAAGAGTTTCGTTTGTTAACGTATTACCAGTTAAACACCAATATAAAGCAGATAAACAACTAGATTTACCACAACCATTGGTTGAACCAATTTCATCATTGTTTACACCTTCTATACTAAATAATCCAGGTTTTATATCTAATGTAACTTTATCTTTTATACTTCTAAAGTTTTCAATTTCAATTTTTGTAAAAATTAAATTATTCATGCCAGATCCTAATATAAAAATACTACTGCAAAATACAGTAGTATAATATTAAGTAAAAGTAAAACAAAAATATTTTAAACTAAGCCTTGATCGACAAGATCATATAAATCATAAGCGTTTGGTATAATTGCATTAAATGTTAAAGGACGCTTTGCTGGATTTTGTTTAAAATGTTTATATTCATCTATACAGTCTTGCTCAATTGCTGTTCTGAACATTAAATTAAAATTACTCAAAGCTTTTTCTGCTTTTTCTTTTTTGTCAAAAACTATCCAATATACTTCTTTATTTTTATAATTATTTCTTGTATGTTCTTTGTCTACTACACTAATATTCCAACCATATTGCTCTGGTAAAAGTTTATCAATATCTTTTGTATCTGTTATAGCTATATCTTTCCAATTTATACGTGTACGACATATTGTAAAAGATTTGGTTAAAACATCACGATTTTCATCTATATATGGTAAACAATTTAAAAAATATAAACAATTCTTTATTCTTTTAGATTTAGTAGATATCTTGAGTTTTTCTTTAGAAAATTTTTCTTTTAATTCTTTAAATTGAATTTTTAAATTTTTATCTGTTGTTTTTAAAGGTTTATCATTTACTAAATAATACATTAAATTCATTTTTTAATCCTAATTCTTATGATACGAAATAAGATCTTTTCCACCACTACAAGAAGGACCAGTATAATTCGTATTAAAAAAATAATTTGTTAAACACTTTAACTTAGAAGTACATTTACTACAGTAATTATCTCTACTTTTTTCATAATTAACATAACTTTCTGTTATAGTAGTATAATCTTCTAATTCTTTCAAAGAAAAATTGTTAGCATTATCAAACACTTGCATAGCTATCTTATTATTTGGAGTTATATATATAACAGGTGTATTATAATTATCTTTTTTATAAATACCTTCTAATTGTAGTTTATTTAGAAAAGAAAATTTCATTTCCCGATACATACGTAAGTATTGCTCTACAACTAATTCATAATTAGAATAGCTATTAGATTTAAATGGTAAAAATTCAGTGTGATGATACGGTATAATTTCCCAAGATTTTATATTAAGACTATTTAACAAATCTATAATTTTATCTGTGTTATCTTTGCAGCTTCTATCTAAAGTTTTTATGTTTATACTTTTTTTATTCGATATAACTTTTATATTTTCTATAGTTTCTTTTATATCTGCATCGTATTTATTAAAGTTTAAGCTTACATTCAAGCTATCACAGTTATTTAATATAATCTTATTAAGTGATTTTAGATTTGTAAATGTTTGTAAATCTTTTGTATATAACTTACATAATCTTAATAATAAATCAATATAAAATTCGCCTAAAATAGAAATTTCACCACCACTTATTTTTATTGTTTTTATTTCAAAACTTCTACTTAAATAATCTAGAATATTTTCTAATTCTGATAAACTCAGTGTTTCTGTATTATTTTTAAATTGCCCATATAAACAAAATGGGCAATTTTTATTACAACGATATGTAGGTTGTATAACTAAATTTAAAGGTTTTTTAAACAATTTTAATCTTCAAATTGTGGTAAATTAGTTAAAAATTCTTTGATTATTGTATCTATACTATCCATATCTTCTGGTGAAGTTTTAGCTAATCTGTCTTCTGTTTCTTCCACGTATGTATACAAAGTATCACGATATGCATAGAGTTTTGTAGCAAAATTTTTATATTTTTCTACAGAAGAGTTTATCCAACTGATTGCAGTAGAATAATTTTCATATTCATTTTTTCTTGCTGTTTCATTTAAAAGATCAATTACAGTAGTTTCAAATTGTACTCGTAAAGCATTTAAAAGCTGAATTTTTGTTCCAGCCTGATCATGTTCTGCTTCACTAGCTAAAACTAATAAACCGTCACGGTTAGTTACAAACTCTTCATTTGTACAATATATAGTTTTACCGTACCATTCTTTCATATCAGCTCTTTTTACATAAGATTCTGCTAAAGAATATACTGGTACCCATTCTATACTACCTTTTGAATTAACTATATAAAATTTAGAAGATACTTTTGGATCACCAACTACTTTAACCATTTACTTTTCTCCATTATTTTGATTAACTTCTTTATAAGAAACAAATACTTCAAAATGACCATCTGGAAATTGTGATAATTCACTTTTATCTACCTCTACACTTGTATTGGTGGCTATATACAATTTATCTGTTTTCCAATAGCCTTTTGGTATAGATTGAGTATTTTCTTTCTTTTTAATGTACTGTTTTGACTCATTTTTATTAGAACTTTTTAGGTTATTTTTCTTCTCTAGATCTAAATCGATTAGACCTGGCATTTCATTTTTAGTTAAGTACCTAACTTTATTTTTATCACTTGTTAATTTATCTACAGTTTGTTTAAATACAAACACTTTAATGATTTCTCCTGAAAATTGAATATCATGATCTGTTTTGTTTAAATAATATAAACCTATTTCATTTTCAGTTGGCTCTGCAGCCATATCACATTCTTCTAACATGTCTGTGATAATATATAAGCCCTCGACTTTTTTACCACCAACAAAATATGCAACTTCACCCTTTTCTAAAAATACACTGAGATGTGTTTCTAATACATCTAATGTATTCGGTTTAAAGGTAAATACTTTATCTGTAACTATACAATAAATATTTGAAGCTGGACCTTGTACAATATTAAAATCTTTTGAAGTACGTCTAATTTGCATTTAATAATCTTTCAAATAACCTTCTTCATCAATTAAATTGATGATATCACAAAGCATACATTTGTCTGAATCAGAATAACATTGATATAAAGTGCTATGATTACATTTTTTATTCACAATTTCCTTTCCATCTGATAATACAGGTTTTAGATTAGGATTATCTGCAATTTTATCTTCATTTCTATCTCTAAGTCCAGTATATTTAAATCTAGCCGAATTAAATGTAGAAAATATAAATGATAAATATCCTTCTGTATTAGCTTCTTTAAGATATCGTATGAAACTTAAAAAATCATTACGTTTAAAAAAGAAATCTTTTAAAGGATATTCAGTGCGTATTGGATGAGGATATAAAAATGTTAAATGATTACCAGGAATATTTTCTTTTATGAATTCATTATAATCAAATTCACCATTTTTCCACATGTCGATTAAATATTGTGTTAATATCATTTGAACATTAACTTTGTAATTGTATCTTTTATGAAAAGCGTTTATATTTTTTAGAGCCAATTTTCTCATTTTTTCATTTGGATATCTATATTTAATATCATAAGAAAAATTTACATCTACCTTATCTATACCCACTTCTTTGCGTATTTTATCAATTACTTTATACAAAAACTTTGGATTATACATACCATTTGTAACAGTGCTATATTTTACATATGGATTTGGACTAACTTTTAAAACTTTTTTGATAATGTCATCTATCAATAACATAAATTCTTTTTGAAGATCTTTGTCTGTTATAAAATAAAGCTCACCACCCAATAATGAAATACCTGCACTAAATTTATCTTTCCAGTCAACAATGTCTATATTTTTACGAATGGTTCGTAATATATCAATTTGTTTATCTTTTGTATAATATGTACGTTCTGCCCGTAAACAAAATTTACATTCATTTACGCAATTTGGCCATACACCATATTGTACCATATGATGAGTTATACTTTTATCCTCTTTTTTCTTTATCATTTTTAAACTCACTTTCTATATTATAATTTTATTAAACATCTAATAAAAATAATTCTACATCTTCTCTCATAAATTTATCTGAATCTATATAACCAACCTGATTAGGTTTACGATATGGCGAAATATATTTTTCAAGTATAGTACGGTTTTTTACGTTTTTAATTTTTCCATTTAATACACAATGCGTTTCATCAGCATGATCATCTATACTTAAAAATCTAGTTAAGTCATAACCCATATTCTGCAATTTTTTGATCGTACTCAAAAAAATTTTTCTTTCTGGGAAAAAATTCTTTACAGTTTTTTCGAACTCTTTTTTAGTTTTATTTAATCCATATGGTACAGCGGGTTGAATAAAATCAACAAAAGTATGATACTTATTTTGAAAATCTATTATGTTAAACTCATCATTTAATATTTTTTTGCAAAAATCGTTAGTTATAATTATTTCTGTATGAATACGAATTTTATATTTTTTATATAAAAATTTCATATTATCTTTCCAAGTTTTTAAGCTACTTTCATTAAAACGGTGTATTGTATCAAAACTTGTACAAAATAAAGTTTCTGTTAAACACTTGTTGCGTTTTAATGTTTCAATAAAAAATATTATATCGTCTCGTGATTTATAAATAAAAGAAGTGTTTACTAAAAAACGTATTATCTTTTTTTCTTTTATTTTTTTACATATTTCGTTTATAAGTATATAAAAATCACTTTTTAAATTTAATTCATCTAATTGACCATCAAAAAATTCACCACCAGTTATTCCGAAGTCTGAAAATTTTTTATAATCAATATTTTTTATATCTTCAATGATTGTTCGTAACCTATTTTTTATATCACTATAATTTTTTTGGCCTAAATTATAACAAAATTTACACCTGTTATTACAATTTTTCCATAATTCATATTGCAAAAAATTTTTCATTTATATTTTCATATAGGCTATAAAAAATGAACTAGAGCTTGATGAACTAGAACTTGAAGATGAAGAACTAGAGCTTGAAGATGAAGAACTTGAAGATGAAGAGCTAGAACTTGAAGATGAAGAGCTAGAACTTGAAGAACTTGAAGATGATGATGATGAACTAGAACAAGCATATGTTATAGTACTTTGTAAAGTACAAGCTTGTGTATAATTTTTAAAGCAATTACATAGATTGGTGATAGTTGTAGTAATATTAGCAGTACTAATATTTAAATTTTTTGTATCCAAAGTATTTAAATTTACATAGCTAGGATTAGCAAAGTGTTTATAAATACAAAATGTAGAACCTTGATAACTAACAAAACAACAATGTGTAGCTAAAAAACTACTAATGTTATTATAAAAATTTAAAATAAAAACATTACTTATATAACGTTGTTTTACCGTGCTTAAATCCAAGCTTCTACTAGATAAAAAGTTATTTAAATCACTCTTTACTGTATCAAGTGGTACAGCACTTATTGTAGTATCATTGACTTTAGAAGTAATGGTTAAGGTTTGAGTACCACGACTAGAAGTTGAGAAATCATATTTACTAACTACACTACTAGCATTATTATACCAACTATTTGGTATACTACTAGATACGGCATTAATATTATAACAATTATTTTGTATAACTGATAATATATTATTAATTAAATCATTATAAGTACATCTATTTTTAGCTTGTAACATTTTATCCTCTATTATGTGTATATGTATACGTATATGTTATACGATATGTACTGTTTCCTAATTTTATTGGCGTAAATACATCAAATATATCATTCACGGTAACAGCTTTTATTAACCACGAATTATCTTTTTTGTGATCTGCACTATAAAAAGGTGTATTTATATTTGTATTACTTAAATAAACAATAGGTACCGCTGTTTGATTCCATATACTGCTAGCCCATCTAACTCTAGCTTTATAATAAGCACTTAAGTTATTAATAAACCATAAAAATTTATCTTCTTTAACGTTTGTATTTAAGCTGTTATTCAATCCTAATAAAGTTAAATAAGCAGTCATTTGTGTTTGAATAGTTGAACTGGTAACTTGAGATATTACAGAAGATGATTTTACCACAACATGATTATCGGTAGTACCATGTTTGTTATAATCTCCTCTATAGTCAGGTCCATTGTATCTATTATCTGGTCCATTGTATCTATAATCAGTACCCTGTCCACTAGTATAACCTTGATCGGTATAGCCATAACCTTGATCGGTATAACCACCTTTATCAGTGTAGCTACTATCCCACCACACAGGTAAAGCTATTTGATTGCTATAACCTGATTTAAACTGACTAGCTAGAGATGTATAATTACTATCAACGTTTGCACAACTATACATTGAATTTAATAAAATATTTACAATTTGTTGATAAGTAATTACTGGAAAACTCATTTATTTTCTCTTTATTAAATTTTTTACTCTATCTAAAAATGAAAGTTTAGTGTTTGTTTTTAAAAAATTTTCTAATAATACATAACTAACATTAAACTTAGATAATATCTGATTTAAAATACTAGCCGAATCAGTTATTTTATAACAATCTTTTGTAGAAAAATTTTTAGCTTTTGAAAATGCCATAAGAATAGTCATTAAATCGTATGATAAAAATATTGATTTATACAACAATGGTAATGGTTTTGTAGTATCTAAATTTACTTTTAATGTTGTATGGTAATACATCAAAATACTTGTTAAATACATAACCAAATTAGTAGCAAATTCTTTTATTTCTTGCTTAAGTGCTAGTTTAATATCTGAATATTCTTCATCATCATTAAAAAAGATGTTTTCATTTTTATAAAATTCATCAGTATACGTATTTGAATTTTTTATAAAAAGCATGATATTGTTAATAAACAATGGATCAACTAAATTTTCATTGCATAATGCTGTTCGTAAAGCTATAATTTTATGTTCAGTTTTAGCATGTTTTATGTTTAAACAAATATTTATCTTTTCTGTTTTATCAAAATACTTTACCAAGTCTACTTCTTCTTGAAATATTTGTAAAACAGTTTTATTAATTTGTCTAGATGTAATTTTTTTGTCAAATGTATAAATTTTACAATTTAATTCTTTATTAAATTCACTATTAATGTTTTTATATTGTTTTTGTTTTTTAGTCATTATACAGCCTCCGTTTATTCTTTACAAGAAAGTTTGTATATCAAAGAATATTATATTATTATATTTATTTTATTTTTAATATTAATTATTATTATATTATATATATTTATTCTTTTTATTTCTTTTATGTTACTTTTCTTTCTTTTTCTTAGAAATCAATTTCTGATAAGTCTTTTATGATAATTTCATCTGTTGCTACGTTTTTCAGTTTTACTTTAATTTGTTCTGAATTATCATTATTTACTAAGATATCGATAATCTTAAACTCTTCTTCAGGTTGAGCCGGTTCTTCTTCATTAGTATCATCAGGAGCATAATCACCAGTATTTATATTAATATCATCAAAACCTGCTGTAGATGGTTCAGAAGGTATATCATTAGTTTCAGGTATCATATTATTTAAATTTACATCAGAAGTATCTGTATTGGAAGATATTTCATTAGAAGCTACAGGATCCGAAGCATTTGTACCAGTAGCAAAATCTGCTGGAGAATCATCTTCTTTTAAAGCTTGTTCTTTTTGTTTCTTAGAATCTTTTAAAGCTTTTAGTCTATCTAAAATTGATTGATCTAATTCAGCATTTTTTGGAAATTCATTATTTGCTTGAATAAATTTATCAATTACAGGATTATAGATTTCTTTATTTTTTAAAGTATTTTTATAACTATTTATAAGTTTTGTTAAATAATTTATAACTTTATCTTCTGTTTTATCCTTGTTATACATTTCAGGATTATTTACAGCTGTTAAATATGTATTTTTCAATTTAAATAAGGTGTCAGCTATATTATCATTAGTTAAGTTTTTGTTAAATTTATATTGCTTTAAATCGATTGATTTAGCCATATCTCCAGGTTTGTAAGCTTTTTTAAAAATGTTATTTATAAAATAATCACGCTGATCTTTATTGTGTTGACTAATTAACATTTTTCTAAGCTTTTTAGGATTTTCTGGATCTTCTGGTTCTCTAAAAATACCTAATGGTTCATCAGGATTTAATGTTAAACCATATCTTTGATTGACATCTTGTACTATTTTGTGATTTTCTGGAGTATCTGCCATATAACCAGGTTTATTTTCGTCTGGAGTTATACCAGAGAATAGTGGAAATTCTGAACGATATCGAGATTTTTGAACACCTGCCCATAATTCATTACCACGAGAACGCATTGATTTAGCAGTAAAATCATCCATAGCAGTTCTTACGTTATCTTCATAGTTTGGATCGATTTGATAAACGCCGTTATAAGAATTAAATATCCAATTTAGATATGCAGATGCTCTTTCTGCCTTACTGTTATACAGAGTGTTTGAGAAAGGTGTTTCCTCAAATCCGAAAATTTTACCTTCTGCTTCTTCTAGAGCTTCTTCGTTGACTTTCTTTTTAGGAGATGCTAACCAAGAAACAGCACTACCTAACCCAGCTGTAGTACATTCATTTAAGTCTTCGTCATTACTAGATACAATTTTAAATTTATATTCTAGTTTAGGATATTTCGCTTTAATTTCATTTAATTCTGCACTTGCCTGTACTTTATTTCCAAAGAGCTTTGCTTGATTTATATCTGATGTAAATAATTGCCCAGTAGTTTTATAATCTTTATAAAGATATTCCGGAACAGTAGAAGATCCGGTATAATCTTGACCGATATACTTTAAATAGTATAAAGTATTTAAATCATCTACAGGTTTTACTGGTAATAGTGTTTCAAAATATTTAGTAAATAAAAGTGTTTGTAAGCCTTTTGTTTGTGCTTTGCTATAAAATTGATAGGCTTCATTTATATCTGAAGTCAATAAATCTTCAAAAGCTTTATATCTTTTCCAATCATTACGTAAATATAACTTTTTACCTGTATAATTTACTGGATTGTTATCTGAATCATAAATAATTTTACCTTTTTCTTCAACTGGATAACTTAAATACCATGCATCTACGTTAGCTTCAGGTTTTTTGTAATCAGATGACTTATAGTTTTTAAGAGGATCAGTTAAATCATTACCCATAAGCATTTGAGCAAAACCTTTGTTATTTAATATTTTAAATTCGTTGAGTTTTTCTCTAGCTTCGTGTAATTTAATATCATGTGGTAGAGGATAATTATTTTTAATTAACCAATCATGTAATTCATTAACAGATTTAAATATTTCAATTTTTCCATCGTGTGACAAACAAATATTATTATTTTGCATAAAGATCTTAGCATTTTTGCTTTGTAAACAAGCAGTATTTTTTTCTTTATTACGAACCCATTTATTAGTATTAGTAGTTTTATTTATATCTCTGATTTTATTCAAAAGATTATAAATTTCTTTATTTGTTTTTAGAGTATCATTTAATTTATCTAATACTTCATTTGTTAACTTAGTTTTTTCTTCTTTTTGCTTTGGGGTTAATTCATTTATTTCTAAGTCATCATTTTTTAAAATTTCTGAATCAAAACTATTATCAGTTGAAAGTACTGAAGAAAATTTATCATTTTCTTTTAATGGACTTTTTATAACTTTAGTACCAAAATTAATGGCTTTTTGTATAGTTTCATTTAAAAGTTTCAAAGATTTTGATTGAATTTTAATTTCTTTTGGCATTTGTTTGAGATCTCATAATTAATAATATATTTTATAGAACATATGGTTTTACTTTGTTATTTTTTTATTATAATTTAAAATTATTTAGGTTTCTACGTTAGTAGATAATTATAAACGAATTAACAAAAAAGGAATTATATGTATAATGGCGAATATATTGGAATAAATTCAAATTGTCCACGCAATTTTATGCATGAGGACAATATTTATATTTTAGATGAAATTACTAATGAAAATACTGCACATTTAATTGCAGATTTGTCAACATATATTGGTAAAAAAGAAAATTGTGATAAGATTGTAAAGATTTTTATTAATTCTCCTGGTGGAGAAGCAGATGTATGTTTCGGTCTTATTGGTTTAATGAATTTAGGTAGATTAGCAGGTATTAAATTTTATACTTTTATTATAGGATGTGCTGCTTCTGCCGCTTCATTAATTGCTTGTGCTGGTGATAAACGCATGATGAGTGAATTTTCTACGCATATGGTTCATTTTGGACAATACTGGCAGCGTATTACAAAAACTTCCGAAATAGAAAAAGCACACATTAATATTGCTAGATGGTCAGACAAGATTAAAACTCATTATTTACGCTGTTGTGCTGGAAAATTATCAGAAAAACAATTTCAAAAGATTATTGAAGATGAGCAGGGATATCTTTCTGCCGATGATTGTTTGAAATATGGTTTTGTAGATTCAGTAGTTGAATACGATTTACAAGAATTAGATGATAAATTAGCAAAAGATGAAGAAGAACATAAAGAATTTAAACAATGGAAAAATGAACAGAAGAAAAAAGTAGCAAAAAATGACAAATAATATAATTGATACAAAAGAAATTATACTAGAATTTCAAAGTTTGTGTGCAAAAGCTGGTAAAATTTTAACCAGAGAAGAGTATCGTAAAGAAAAAACATTGGTTACTTCAACACAAATTGAAAAACAATGGGGTACATGGAAAAATTTTGTGACTGAGGCAGCTGATCAGATTGAAATTACACGAAAAAATATACAGAAAACAATAAAAAATAATAAATTGGTAGTTTCTTCAGTACAGGAAGGTAGTGAAATTAATGAAGAAGCCTTACAAGTATTAGAAAACTACTGTAAAAGCAATAAAGCTGAGCTTGTAATTCTTTGGGGTAAACAAATTAGTCGTGGAGCAGCTTTTTCTCCTAAAGTTTATAGCAGAATAAAAAATTACTTGGCTACAGAAGTGATATTTTTAGCCGATAAAAGTCTTTTGATTAAAGATTTTATGCTTTCTATTTCAACAAAAAATCCTTTAACAAACTTAGATAAAATTTCAACGGGTTACTCGTCAGTAATAACAGGAAATCCTAAGCAATACATGCAAATTTTACCTTATAAACAAGAAGATAAACCTAGAATTGCTTATACAACAGGTACTATTTCTAAAATAGATTATAATGACAGTATTTCTAAGCAACTAGATGCTAATTATCATACTTTTGGCGGCATTTTAATTGAAAACACCAATAAAGAAACTAAAATGCGTAATCTTATTTGTAAAGATGGTAAAATATATGATATGGATGCAGTTTATACAAATGAGCTTAAAATGGAAATGACTTCTACATCAGCCATGGTACTTGGCGACATGCATTTTCCAGAACATGATCAAGATAATTTACAAATGGTGATAGATAAAATTAAAAAATTAAACCCAAAAGTAGTTGTTTTACATGATATCGCTTCTTGGGAAAGTGTTAATCATCACGAAGCTAAAAATTATTTAGATAAAGCTAAAAATAACCCAGGAACAGATACAGAATCTTTACAGACTGAATATGATGCAGTATTATATTATCTAAAAGAATTTGCAAAAGCTTTACCTGAGCAAAAAATAAAAATTGTACATTCAAATCATGATGATTTTATAAATAAATGGCTAAACGAAGGTGAATTTATTAAAGATACTAATAATGCAGCTTTTGGAGCAAAATTATTTATAAAATATTTGGAAGGAAAACATATTTTAGAAGATGCTGTTAACTTACCAAAAAACGTTGAGTTTTTAAAACCTAATAGTAAATTTGAAGTAAGCGGATTTCAACTAGGTGAACACGGTGATAAAGGGTTATCTGGATCCAAAGCTAATCCAAAATTTTTCACAAAAAGCTTTAATAAAAGTGTTACTGCTCATACACATTCACCGATGATTTTTGAAAATAACGTAGTAACTGGTACAAATTCAAAATTAAAATTACGTTATAATCAAAGTGGATTTACTAATTGGGCACATGCTGATGTTATAATTTATAATAATGGTACATGTCAAATTCTGTTTTAGTTTTTGATTTTTTAATAAAAACTTAAAACTTAGATATACTTCTATATATTGTTTAACTAGTTAAGAAAGGAATAAATGATGGTTAAAAAACAAGAAATTAAAAAAACAAACAAGCAAATAAAGAAACCAGTTGCTAAGAAAGCTGCTCCAAAAGCTGCAAAAAAACCAGCTGTTGTAAAACCTGCAGTCACAACAGTTGCTCCAAAGAAATCACTTTTGAAGAGAATTTTGGGAGCACTTGGTCTTTAATTAACAGTTAATAAAGAGGACAAATAAAATGAATGATAAGAAAATATATAAGGCATTGGGACGCAATGTATTTGTTAAGGAAATAACACCAGAAACCAAAGTAGGTACTTTTGTTATTCCTGATTCACTCAATGCTGATTTTACTTTTGGTGAAGTTATTAGTGTAGCCGAAGGTTATTTTGATAATGGTAATTTTGTTCCTGCTAGTGTAGCAATTGGTGATAAAATTGCTTTTCCGAGAACAGCAGGTGTAAAAATAACTTTGAATAATCAAAAGTTAATACGTGTATTTATGGAAGACATTGTTGCCAAAGAAATCGATGGTGAAATTCTAGAAGATAATGAAAAAGGAGTATAAATTAATGTCTAAAACTGCATATTTTGATAAAGAAGCACGCGATGCTCTAATTAAAGGACTTGATTTAGTAGCAGACGCTGTTAAAAGTACATTAGGTCCTGCTGGTCAAACAGTAGTTATTCAAAAGGCTGATAAAGATCCAGTAATTACTAAAGATGGTGTATCAGTAGCTAGAGAAATTTCACCTAAAGATGAAAAAGTAAAATTAGGTGCAGATCTTGCAATTTCTATTGCCAAAAAACAATTAAATACTGTAGGCGATGGTACTAGTACTGCGACAGTATTAGGCCGTGAAATCGTAAAGAATGGTATGGCTCAGCTTAGTCTTATGGATAGAGCTATTAATTGCACATCTTTGCGTAAAGGTATCGAAAAAGCTAAAGATGTAGTCATTAAAGGTCTCGAAGAAAATTCAAAAAAGATTGAAAATGATGATCAACTTATAAACGTTGCAACGATTTCAGCAAATGGTGATGAAAAGTTAGGTAGAGTTGTAGCAGAAGCTTATAAAAAAGTAGGTAAAGACGGAGTAGTAACAGTTGAAGAAACCAAAGATCGTGATATTCATCTAGAATTTAAGGCAGGTATGACATTTGATAGAGGTTGGACTTCTCAATATTTTGTTAATAATCCAGAAGAACAAACTGTTGAATATGATAGGCCTATTGTAGTATTGGCTAATACTAAAATTTCTAATCTTGCGACACTTTTCGAACTAATTAAAAGTCCTGTGGAACAAGGTAAGCCAGTTGTAGTTATCGCAGAAAGTTTTGATAGTTCTGTCATTTTTGGTATAGCTACTAACATTTTCCGTTCTGGTGGTGCTGTAAAGATAGCTTGTGTAGAAGCTCCAGGTTTTGGTGATAATAGATTAGAAACTTTGCGTGATATAGCGGTATACACAGGAGCTAAAGTTGGTGATGATCCAATGGGTACAAAATTTGAAGCTATGACTTCTGCTGATTTTGGTACTTGTGATAAGATTGTAATCAAAAAAGACGAAACTGTTATTACAGGCTTCCAAGGTAATAAATCTGAATTAGATGCTCGTATTAGCTCTTTGAATGGGCTTATTGCACAATATGAAAATAAACCAAATAATTATGAAAAAGAACTTTATACAAAGCGTTTAGCACGTTTGACTACAGGTGTAGCTGTAATTAGAGTTGGTGGTTCTTCTGAAGAAGAAATTAAAGAACTAAAAGACCGTTTAGATGATGCACAGTGCGCAGTTAAAGCAGCTTTGGAAGAAGGTTATTTACCAGGTGCTGGAAATACTTTACTCTATCTTTCTGAAAAAGCAGAAATGCCAAAGTATGATAACGATGACGAAAAACTTGGTGGAGAAATTTTCTTTAAGTCAATTAAAGCTCCATTTAAAGCAATTATTGAAAATGCAGGTGTAACTCCAGATAATATCATGAAAGAAGTATTGAGTAAAAATGATATTGCTTATGGTTACAATTCTAAAACACTTGAATTCGGTAATTTGATTGAAATGGGTGTTATTGATCCAACTAAAGCTGTCAAAGGTAGTATTTATGCTGCTGCTTCTATAGCAGGTACAATTTTGACTTCTAGTGTAATTATTACTCAGGATCCTATTGAACAAAGCAACGTAAGTTTAAATGCGTCTACAATGCCTTATTAGTTCGCATTTATTTGTCCTAAACGAGACCGATTTAAACGTCGGTCTTTTTTTATATTATCTTTTTGAAAGATAAGACTGTATTTGTTATCGATATGTATAGTTCTAAACATTATCATGATAAAAAAGAATTCATCTAGACTCAAAGAAACTGATTTTTCAAATCATAATTTACGTAATAGTTACTTAAATTCACAAGTTGAATATTTGGCAGCTTTACGTGATAGTACTATATTCGATAATTATGGTATCAAAGTACTAGTTCGTGTGCCTGTTACAGAATTTGACGAAGTTTTTGACAATAATGTAGATGAATATTCAAATTTTGTTAATGAACAATGGATCGAAACTACAGAAACTGTTGTACCATTATTCGAAGAGTATCGTGAGGTATTATCTGAAGCGGGTATGACTGCAGATGGTACTGATGGAGTATATCCACTTCAAGTTGAAATTCCTTCAAAACTTCATTTGCCACGTGATTCCCGTATAGTATTTAATGAAT
>ODAI012774430.1_pt1 | contig 24727 bp, 23 predicted proteins | sample 1539321 | NCBI WGS metagenome assembly ODAI01 (sample SAMN02144231, study PRJEB22623) | gut metagenome | biome: sheep rumen | host: Ovis aries | place: New Zealand
CTTCCTTTCATATTATTCCTACCTGTATTGTAGATTTTATCGCAAAATAAGCAAAACGTCAATCCAAAAACGTGACAACGTTATCAGACAGTTGGACCGTACCTGCTGTTTCAGCCCTGAACAGACGCAAAATATCGACATTACGTTTACAATTTTGTGAACATGAGATTAACGCCACGCCTTAGCTGATAACGTTATCACATGGTGAAAAAAATACAGCCGCCCGTTCATCAGGCAGCTGTATCGCAGTTATATGTAATATTCGGGTTCCGTAAGTTCTCTGAACTGGCGGCAGCTGGCACGCTTTATCAATGTGCCTTCAAGTTCTATCCTCGCGACAGCCTTATGACCGCCGTTTATCCTGTCCAGCAGGAGCATAAGGGCGAACTTCACCATCTCGTTTTTGGGGAGAGCTATAGTCGTGAGCATAGGCGTGGTATACTGCGCTTCCTCGATATCATCACATGAGATGACAGAAGGCTCATATCCCCTGCTCCTGTGGCTGCGAAGACATTTCAGCATACCGACTGCCAGTATATCGTTGGCACAGTATATCCCCGTCGGCGGGTCAGACAGGCGCAGAAAATGCTCCATCGCTGCATAGCCGCTGCGCTCATTCGGAACGGTATCAAAGATATAGTCGATATCGGGAGTGAGATGCCCCTTTACCATTGCTGACTGATAGCCGGAAAAGCGCGCCTCGTTATGGCAGTCACCGACATATCCTATCTTCGTATGACCCAGTTTTTCAAGATATGACACCGCACAGGCCGCCAGCCTGCTGCCGTCACAGATGACCTCATCTACCTCATAATTGGTAGAGTTCCTGCTTATGACGATCAGGTTCTTTTCGTGCTTTTTGAGACTTTTCAGAGCCTTCGCCGTGCACTTGCCGATAATGATGAGACCGTCAGAACGCTGCTGTCTGTCAGCATAAAAGCCGGACACTATCGCATCAATATCGGCCGAATACTTATCATCGGAAAGCTCAGCCTGATGCCACACGCCCGAAACAATGCAGCCCCTGCTGCGAAGCTCCTTCTCAGCTATCATAAGCAGCTCATCATAAAACGGGTCAGCCGACTCAGAGCTGTAGCGCGTAAGAAGTATATCCACAGAATATATCCTCTGCTCGTCCTTAACTCCGCTTTTAAGGCTCCTTGCGGCCGCATTCGGGATATAGTTTATCTCTCTGGCTGCTGCAAGGACTTTTTTGCGTGTCTCCTCATTTGCACACTTGTGCTTGGGATCACTGAGTATCCTTCCGACTGTTGATACAGAGACCCCTGTCATTTCCGCGATCTGTTTAAGCGACAATCCCATCACCCTCTTTCTCGTAAAATGATACACCGTTTTTACAAACATTTCAATGACTATATTGTTAATTTCCTATTAATTCTATTGACTTAGTATGATTTCAGTGTTATAATTCACTATGACAGGGGCAAAAAGCTATTGCCTGCTGCAAAAATCTTACATTTACAAAGGAGGAGACAGAGTATGCCGCTGAGATTAAAAGAGGGGCTTCCCGTTATCGAAAAGCTGAAAAAGGAGAACATCTTTGCGATGACCGAGGAGCGCGCAGGACACCAGGACATCAGAGAGCTGAAGATCGGGGTGATAAATCTTATGCCCGACAAGGAAAACACTGAGCAGCAGCTGCTTCGTCTGCTCTCAAATTCACCGCTGCAGATAGAGGTAACTTTCATCAGGCTGGTAACGCACAAGTATAAGAACACGCCTGCATCGTATCTGCTGAAAAATTACAGGCCGTTTTATCAGATCGAGGGGAAATACTTCGACGGGCTGATAATCACCGGTGCGCCTGTGGAAAAGCTTGAATATGAAGATGTTGACTACTGGGGCGAGCTGTCGTCCATAATGGAATGGTCACAGATACACGTAACGTCAACGCTGCATCTTTGCTGGGCTGCGCAGGCAGGGCTTTACTATCACTACGGTGTGCCGAAATATGATCTTGACAAAAAGCTTTCGGGAGTATTCAGGCACAGAGTTACCGAGCAGTGCTGCGAGCTGACGAGGGGCTTTGACAAGAGCTTTTACGCGCCTCATTCACGGCACACAGGTATCAGAAAAGAGGATATCGAAAAGGTGAGCGAGCTGAAGATACTTGCGGAGTCCGACGAAGCAGGGGCATATATCGTCTCTGACGGCGGAAAGAATATTTTTGTGAACGGTCACCCTGAGTATGATCTTTACCGCCTGGCAGAAGAATACATAAGAGACACCGACAGGGGGCTATCGCCTGAGGTGCCTAAGAACTACTTCCCTGACGATGACCCAGACAAGGAGCCCGTAAGCCGCTGGCTGGCGTGCTCGAGCCTGCTGTTTTCAAACTGGCTCAACTACTATGTTTATCAGATAACTCCATATAAGTTCTGACAAAAAAACGTCTCCGAGAGTATTTCTCAGAGACGTTTTCTTTGTACCTGCACAAAAACAGCCGACCTGATATCGTAGGGTCGGCTGTTCGGTTCTGTAAGTCAGATAAGGCCTGCTGCCTTGAATGCCTGCTCAAGATCGTCGATGAGATCATCGGCGTCCTCAAGGCCGGCTGAGATGCGGATAAGATTGGACGGGATATCTGCCAGTACCTTTTCCTCGTCCGTAAGCTCACTGTGGGTGGTGTTGGGCGAATCAACAATGAGGGAACGGGCATCACCGAGGTTAACATGATAGTGGAAGAGCTTGATATTATTGATGAAGGTCTCTTCCTGCTCTGGGGTACCCTTTATGCCGAAGGAGAGAAGTCCTCCGCCGCCGTTGGTAAGGTGCTTGTCAGCAAGAGCCTTGAACTTATAGTCCTTAGCGCTCGGGTGGCGTACCCACTCAACTGCCGGCGAGCTTTCAAGATACTTCACAAGCTTCTCGGCGTTCTTTGTCTGCTTTGCAACTCTCTCTGAGAGAGTCTCAAGGCCGATTATGCCGAGGTATGCGTCCTGCGGTGAAAGGGCTGCGCCGAGAAGGTTCAGATATACAAGGGTAGCACGGAAGATAAAGAAGTTATCAGGGAAAATATCTGCCGTTGACTTGCCTTGAAGCATTACTATCGGCTCATAGAACTGCGGATAACGCTCCTTTGTGTAAAGGGACATATCGCCGTTGTCAAGGATAAGGCCTGCTATGATATTGCCGTGGCCTGTGAGAGCCTTTGTAGCTGAGTAAACTACGATATCAGCACCGTGCTCAAGAGGTCTGTAAAGGTAAGGGGTAGCAAGGGTGTTGTCAACGACAACAGGTACGCCGTGCTTATGAGCCACCTCGGAAATAGCGTCAATATCAAGGAGGTATGCGTTCGGGTTTGAAATAGACTCAACATATATCGCCTTTACATCGTCTGTTATCTCGGCTTCAAGCTTCTCGGGGTCGAGCACCGCATCTGTAAGCTTTATGGTAACTCCGAGCTCAGGGAAGAGACGGTCAAAGGCATCGATCGAGCCGCCGTAAAGGTATGGCGATGCAAGGATAGTGCCGCCCTTTGCCGCAAGGTTCAGCAGCGTATATGAAATGGCTGCCATACCCGAGCCTACCGCAACTGCATTCTTTGCGCCGTCAAGAGCCTTTACCCTTTCGGAGAAGAAGTTCACCGTGGGGTTGCCTACTCTGGTGTAGAGGAAGCCTGCCTCTTTATAAGTGAAGAGGTTCTGAGCGTGCTTAGTGTTTTTGAAGTCATAGGCTGTGGTCTGGTAGATAGGAGGCGATATTGCAAGGTTATTCTGCAAGGGGTCGTAGCCTGCCTTGATCTTCTGTGTGTCAAATTTAAGATTTGCCATAATTCTCATCCTTTCGTTTCCATCGTGGGATCATCGTTTGTATGAGTTCAGTTTAAAGCAAAAGGTGAAAAAGGTCAACAAAAAAACGTGATAACGTTCGCACGAACAGCGAAAAACGCTCTCCCCTGCCCCCGAAAGCGCGGCGTTATCACCTCGTTTACGGCAAATGAGCATAAAGATCCGCCTTATCCGTGCGAACGTTGTCACGGCGCTGTCTGCGCTGTTAAGGCGTTCTTTGGATAAAGCGGACTGTCTGCTGAGCGAAAACTAAAGCAAGCTGCGAGATAACGCTGTCACTTTTTATATCGGTCAGCAAGGTTCTGTGTCTCGCCCTTGTGAGCTTCGTTGTACTTCTGAACGTCACGTTTTCTGCGGGCATTTTCTGCCTTGTCAACTATCTTGTTGCCGACAAAGCCGACGATAGTCATAAGTATGAATATGCCTACAAAAAACAGTATGAGTATCATCGTATCGGACATAAAGGGGACCTCCTAGAATAATGAATGCTTGGTTTTGAAGTCAAGAGCTTCTGTTGAGACCTGAGTGTTCGGGTCAAAGGCGAGAAACATTTTTTCAACTGAGGTTATCAGTCTGTTCATATTGATCGCGTCCTGCGGCATACCGTTGCTGGTCTTCCACGAGGTGAACTCAAAGCGGTAAACGCTCTTTCCGTCAGCGGAGCTCATCATTTTAAGCTTGGCTGCCCAGGAACCGCCGTTGAAGGTATAGATCTGGTCAGCTGTGCTGCCCTTCATTGAGACGCCCTTTTCATAAACGGCGAATGACTTTACGCTGCTGCTGACTGCTGCAGGATCGGGGGTGTTGAGGGTGAATATCTCAGCCGACTCCATAAACCTTGTGCCCCTGTTAATTATCTGTCCCGACTCGACCAGCTTTTTATTGCCTGCAAGACCGATAGCCACCGCTATCACTATAAGGGCAACGCCTATGCCAACTGCCAATAAAACCATATCGTCCTCCTGTTTCCCGGAAGACAGCCGATATCTGCCGATCAGTTATCGCTGCCGCCGTTCCTTTTCTCCTGGATCTTCTTTGTGATAGCATCTGCTGCCTTGTCAGCGCCCCTGTACATAGCGTTTTCAAGTGCGCGGATAAGAACGAAGCCGCCTATCGACACACCGAGAAGAGTAAGTATGCCCAGAACTGCACTCTCTGTTGAAACATAGACGACCAACGCAAGAAGGAAGCCTATAAAGATCGAATTGTAAGCGTAAGTTTTTCTCATGATTTTTCCCTCCAGATCAATTATAAGACCATGTCTTATTCAACGTCTTTTCGTAACGTTTAAATAATTATAGCACATTCTCAAAAAATCCGCCCCACCCGAATGGGTAGTTTTGTCTTGCAAAAGATCAGTTTTTTATGTCAAAAAAATGAACAGCCCCTACCCAAAAGGGTAGTGCATTTTTGCTTGGTTTATGTTATAATACTAACATTATAATAAAAATGATCTTTTCCGAGGTTTATCATGAAGGAAAACAAGAAAACCTATTTTTATATCGGGCTGGCATTTCTGGTGCTGCTGGCGGTGTCTGTCTACAGACAGATAAGCCTCAAAGTCTCACCTGACGATGCGCTGAGGCCCTATATCGTATATCCGGTATATATGCTGCTCATGGGCGGGTGGCTTTATTCGGTCAAGGCCAGGATAACACAGAGCTTTATGGCAAGAAATCTCAGACTGGCCTGTTATGTTATGATGTTCTGGCTGCTGATAAGGTTTTTGCAGGAGGCTTTCTTTTACAGAAACACCCACATAATGAGAGTAAGCGGTTACTTTACGGTGTTCCCTCTGATAGTTACTACGCTGTTTGATCTATATGCGGCGTTCGGGCTTGGCAGAGGCGAGGATTACAGCATACCTAAAGTATGGTATCTGCTGATGATTCCTGATCTGGCGCTGGTGCTGCTGGAGCTTACTAACGAATATCACCACATAGTTTTCAAGGTGCTGCCTGACGAGAAGGAAAATCTGAAATTTCACACTAATTACGGGTTCGTGCTGATACTTGCCTGCTGCGGTATACTTATACTTTCGAGAATATATATGATATACAGAAAGACAGCTCAGGTAAAGGCTAAGAAAGGTATAAAGCTGCTGCCGTTCCTGATAGGTATAGCGATACCGGTAGTTATACTGCCATATCTTATCAAGGATTTTGCAAATTCAAAAGAGATAATCGAGCTTACGGCAAAGCTTTATTTTCTGGAGATAATGTCCTGGGAGAGCTGTATTATTCTGGGGCTTGTACCTGTAAATACTCAGTACGGTATGGTGTTTGAGAGGTCTACCGTAGGTATGAGGATAACGGATCTGCAGGGTAGGACACAAATAAAAAGCTTCCACGCGAGAGAGCTGAGCGCAAGTGAGCTGGATGAGCTTATGAGCAAAGGCTCAATAACCGACAGCGAGGGCGTTGAGCTGCACGTTCACGGGATATCGGACGGGTATCTGATATATCAGAAGGACGTTTCCAGAATGAATAAGCTTATCGGTGAGCTGGGAACTATATCCTCTGAGCTGAAGCAGGAGAACACGCTGCTGGCAGGCGAGCTGAAATCGAGGTCTGAAAGGGCTAAGGTGCTCGAAAAGACAAGGATATATGACGGCATATCCTCGGAGATAGGAGAGAAGCTCTCACTGATCGAGGGGCTTATCGGAAGGGCTGCCGATGAGAAAAGGGACGAGCTTCTCAAAAGGCTCTGCATACTGGGAACGTATGTTAAAAGGCGATGCAACCTCAGGCTGATAGAGCAGGAAAACGGCTCGATCGGTATGGAGGAGCTGAGGCTCAGTCTGGAGGACACGGTGAGGTGTCTGAACACGGTGGGGATAAAGGCGGAGCTTTTATGGGAGCCGACAGAGGATTACAGCTCACAGTACTGTCTTGACGTGTTTGACAGCATTGAGAATGAGATAGAAGAATGCGCGTTCGAGCCGGCAGAGCTGATAGTTTCTGTCAGGGAAAGAGCCGGTATCACTGTCAGGAGAAGTGACGGTGACAGTCTGAGAGAGATACGGATAGATGAAAACGGGGTGAGCGGATAAATGAAGGAAAGCCGAAGAAGAAGCCTTTCACGTTCGGTAAAAGAGGCGATAGACTCTTATCCGGGAGGACTGTGCTTTTCGGACTCACAGGGAAAGCCTATACTTGTAAACAAAAAAATGAACAGTCTGGTCTCGGCGCTGACGGGGCATACCGTTATAAATGCAAATATAGTATGGCAGGAGCTGAACAGCGTTGAGAACACAAACGGCTGTGTAAGGCTGAACGAGCCGTGGCTCAGGACAAATAATATAGTAGTGGACGATAACAGTCTGGTGTTCAGGCTCGCGGACAACAGGATATGGACATTCAGAAGGCAGAAGCTTTCCGGCGGTGAGGACGCTGCCGTTCAGACCGAGGCCGCGGAGATAACGGAGCTTTACCATATGAGCGAGGAGCTTTATGAAAACAATCTGAAGCTTGACGCTCTGAAAAAGAGGCAGGAGATACTGCTTGACAACATTGTTGAGATAAACCGCGAAAAAGAGCTGCTTGCGGCAAAAATGAAGATACACGATGACCTCGGGCGCTGCCTTGTGGCAGCAAAGCAGGCTCTAAGCGCCGAGAACGTATCTGACGGGGAATACAAAAAGCTGCTTGAGAGCTGGTCGGCGGCTATAGGAAATATGAGAGATGTGCCGATGAGCGATATGAGCACCTCTGCCGAGGAGGAGCTTGACAAAGTGGCGGAGCTTATCGGGTGCAGGATAATATACGAGGGCGAAAAGCCTAAGGACAGACGCACAGGGCTGATGATGTATTCGGCCGTGAGAGAGGCGCTGACCAATGCAGTCAGACACGGCGGTGCCGACGAGATAACGGTGAACGTGAGCTATGACGAGGATATGTGTACGATCATGATATCAAATAACGGCCGCTCTCCCGAGGGCGAGATAACCGAGGGCGGAGGACTGAGCGATCTGAGAAAGTCACTGGAGCAGGAGGGCGCTGTGCTCGGATACGAATACGGTGACAGGTTTGCGCTCGTTATAAGGATTCCGTAAGCAGACAGGGGGAAATTATGACTAATGTACTGATAGTGGAGGATTCAAAGCTGACGAGAGATCTTATCGAGAGAAGGCTTTCGGAGGATATGAGCTTTAAGGTTTACACAACTATTGAAAATGCCGCTAATGCCGAGATAGTGTGCATGGGCGGAAAGGTAGATCTGATACTGATGGACATTTGCACCGCAGATGACGAATCAGGGCTTAAAGCCGCAAAGAAGATCAAGAGCCTGTATCCGCACATAAAGATAATAATGATGACCTCTATGCCCGAGCACTCGTTCATCGCAAAGGCTGCCGAATACGGGTGTGACAGCTTCTGGTATAAGGAATACGGGAACGTTGATCTGCTGGAGATCTGCCGCAGGACTATGCGAGGCGAACAGGTGTACCCGAAGAAAAGGCCGAGCATAAGGATAGGCCTTGCGGAGAGCAGCGATTTTACCGACAGAGAGTTTCAGGTGATAAGCGAGCTGGCGGTGGGCAGCACATATGTTGAGATAGCCCAGCACCTCAACGTCAGCGAGAACACGGTGAAATATCATGTGAAGAACATAATGTCAAAGAGCGGGCTCAAAAACACGGTCCAGCTTGTGGCAGAGGTAGTGGAAAAAAGGCTCGTTCTGCCGAGATACTAATATAAAAACAGTGCCGTATCGAAGTAAGTTACGATACGGCACTGTTTACTATTAAAATAATACTTGAATTTATCCCCGAAGGGGTTTGGTGAGCGTGCAGCAGACGTGGTAGCTGCTGGAAAGCCCCCAAGAGGGCGTGAAGCTATGAAATAACACAATGCAGAACTTTGAGCGTATCATTAATATCAACAGCAGCGCGAAGTGTCGTTTCAGAACATCAGCGATACGGCACTTTGCATTGTGCTTTATTTTAAGTGCGCCTGAAAGAAATCGAACACTGCGAGCATTGCTCTGCGTGAAGCATCCGGAGAAAAGCCATGGGCTTCTCCCTCCATTTTAATAAGGCGTGCATTTTTATAGGCGCTGACTGCTCTTTGCGAATAATCATACCTCACTACGGGATCTTTATCGCCGTGAAGGATCAGCACATCACCCTCATACAAGCTGATCGCGGCAAACGGGTCAAGTCCTCTGACATCATCGGCATAGGCTCTGCCAAGCTCAACTCCCCAGAGATCAAAGGTCTCCGGCACAGCAGAGGGATCAGGAAACCTTGCGCTCCAGTCATCGGGGATACAAAGCGCTGGATAATACAAGGCAAGAGACCTCACTTGCTGAGGCCTGCGCGCTGCCGCCAGCGCGGAAACAAAGCCACCCTGACTTGCACCGAGAAGAAAAATGTTCTCTTTGTCGATGTCGGGGAGTGCGCGGATATAGTCAAGGCTCGCAAGAAGGTCCTCAGTTTCAGAGGTGACGGTCATCTCACGGGTGCTGCCGCTGCTTCTGCTTACCAGTGAGCCGCCGCAGAAATCAATGGCAAGGGCTGTATAGCCATGCTGAGAAAACCAGACACACTCGTTTGTCCACTCACCGTAAGAGCTGTTAAAGCCGTGGCTCATTATCACGGCAGGGTGAGCGCCGCTGGTATCTGGCGTGAAAAGGTTTGCAAAAACCGTCTTACTTGCGTATTTTATGTTTATCTCTTCTGTTTTTATACCCATAGCTGCCTCCTGTGATCTCAGAAAAGAGAAAGATGTTTCTAATAGCATTGTATCACAATGCACAAAGTGCTGTCAAGCGCGGAAGAAAAAGGGTCTTGATTTTGCACGTTTTATATAGTATTATATTATAGAAATGACGGTCACAAAAATTTTTTTATTTTTTTTGTAACGAAATGATGCTTACTGCGTCTAACCAATGTAAGGCAAAAGAAAGGAGGTGCGGTGACAAGTGGACGAGACCATGGATAAGATATATGAGACCTGTTATATGAAGGTTTATTCCTTTGTTATGACACTGGCAGGAAATAAAGATACGGCTCAGGAGATAACACAGGAGACCTTCTTTCGGGCGATGACCTCAAAGCAGCAGTTCAGGGGCGAATCGCAGCAGCTTTCGTGGCTCTGCGCGATAGCCAAGAACCTGTATACAGATGAGCTGCGCAGGAACAAGCGCTACGGCGGAGAGATACCCGAGGACAGACCCGACAGTGACGAAAGCTTTGAACAGGCTCTGGCCGACAAGGATCAGACATTTCTGATACACAAGGCGCTTCACGAGCTTGAGGACCCATACAAAGAAGTGTTCCAGCTGAGAGTTTTCGGTGAGCTGTCATTCAAACAGATCGGTACCATATTCAGCAAGACAGAGTCATGGGCAAGAGTCACCTATCACCGTGCAAGAATGAAACTGAAAGAGAGGTTAGACAACAATGAAATATAATTGTGAACTGATAAAAGACCTTCTCCCGCTTTACCAGGACGGCGTTTGCAGCGAAAGCAGCCGCCGCACAGTGGAGGAGCATCTTGAACAATGCAAGGAGTGCAGCGATTATCTGGAGGCGCTCAGATCAAGCGGAGAGATAGAGACAACGATCGATCTGGAGCGTGAGGAAGCACTTTCGTCTCAGGCAAAGTTTTTCAGGCGCAGGAGCGCTGTGGTAGGAACGGTGTTTGCCGGGATATTTATGCTGCCGGTGCTCATATGCCTGATAGTAGGGCTGGCAGTTGGCGGTTTATCCTGGGTGATGATAGTGCTTGCAGCTATGCTGATACCTGTTTCACTTGTGGCTGTGCCTCTTCTGGCACCTGAAAATAAAGCGCTCTGGACGCTCGGTTCGTTCATGGTGAGCCTTGTGCTTCTTTTCGGAGTATGCAGCGCTATAAGCGGCAGCAGCTGGTTTTTCATTGCGGCTCCGGCATCACTGTTCGGGTTATCCGTGGTGTTCTCGCCGTTCGCGGTAAGGGCTAAGCCGATAGCATCAAAGATAGGAAGCCGCAAAGGGCTGGCAGTTATGGCTCTCGACACCACGCTTTACATTCTTATGATGATCTGCATAGGTGTGACGAGCGGTGCCGGGATCGGCTACTATAATCTTTGCGCAGCGATATCCTTACCGATCCTTATATGGGTATGGGGGCTGTTCCTGGTGATACGTTACCTGAAGGCAGGCAAAGCGGTAAAGACAGCCGCAGCGCTCGGGATATCGGCCGTGATAATGATAATAAGCGGACTGATGTTCCATGTCAATGATTTCAGCTCAGCATTTTATATCGAAACTATGGGCAAAAGGTTTGAATTTAGCACATACACCGCAACTGCTGTGATCCTGATCGTCATCGGTGGGATCTTTGCACTGGCGGGTCTGATAAAAAGTATTAAGAGGAGGAAGAAGTAAAATGAAAAAAGGATTAGTATTCGCAGCTCTGATAAGCACGGTTATGGTGTGCCTGTGCGGCTGCTCGGTAGGGTTTATAGGCGGTTCAAAGGTAAGATATGACAACGCTGACAAGTATACCGCAGGAGACCGCGAGATAACAGAGAAGATCGACAAGCTAGATATTGACTGGGTAAGCGGCAAGGTGACAGTCACAGCTGACGATGTAAGCACTGTTACGGTAAAGGAAACTACAAAGGGTGACCTTGAGGACAAGATGAAGGTGCACACATGGGCTGAGGGAAGCACTCTTCATGTAAGGTTCTGCAAGTCGGGCGAGAGATACAGCGAAAAAGAAATGAAGACGCTTGAGATAACGGTGCCTGAGGACGTGCTCTATAAGAGCGTGAAGGTGGATTCAGCTTCTGCCGATGTGGTATGCGAGGGACTTAACTCCAAAAAGGCAGTTATGGACGCATCATCGGGAGATATGGTATATAACGGAGATGCCGAGAGCTTCACAGCTGACACGTCATCAGGAAACATAGGCTTCTCGGGCAAGGCTAAAAACATCAGCACCGATTCCTCGTCAGGAGATGTGTTCATCGAGCAGAAGGGTGAGGGTGAGAGCATCAGCTCGGATACATCCTCCGGAGATGTTGAGATAACTGCTGAAAATGCAGGGTCAGTCTCAGTTGACAGCTCATCGGGAGAGCAGACTATCAGGCTTGAAGCAGCACCAAATGAGCTTTCTTTGGATAGTTCATCGGGAGATATAAAGGTGTATCTGCCGGAGGACGCCGATTTCACGGCAAATATAGATACCGCATCAGGTGATGTGGACTATGAGCTTCCTATGTCGAAGAAAGGTGATGAGACCTACGTCTGCGGAAACGGAGACGGTGAGTACAGGATAGACACTGCATCGGGAGATGTGAAGATATATAAGAACTGACAATCAATGCCGGAGCGGTGCTCGCTCCGGCATTGATTTTTTCTGTGTATTATTCGTCAAACGGTGTGAACTTTACCCACTGATACTCAGCACAGACCGGAAGGTTCTCGTCATTGAAGGCGTTGAGCCAGCCGTCTACACCTGTTCCGCACCATGCATTCATCATTATCTTGCTGTCAGTAACGGGGATATTCTCAGTAACGCTGTGAGCTTCAACATCATCAACATACCACACGATCTTATCCTTGTGCCACTCAAACGCATAGGTGTGGAAGTCCTCCGAGGCATCAAATCCGAGGTCATACATAAACTCATGATTGCCCGTGCCGTCGGTGAAATAATTGAACTGCACCTTTGTGGTGTCCTTGCCGAGTATCTCAACGTCTATTTCGTCCCAGGGGTTGCTGTCCGAGGGACCGGTATAGGTAAAGAAGGAGGAGACCACGCCGTCATTTTTTATGGCTTTCATGTTCACTTCATACCTGCCGTAGCCGTAAAAGTCCTTGCTGCGAAATTCTCCGCCCGAATAGGGTATCCCCTGCTGCGGAACTTTCTCATTGTCGATAGTTAGCTGCATTTTTCCGTCATTGAAGGTGACGTTTTCCTTATGCCAGAACACATTGAACATACTGCCGTTGGTCCAGCCGTCTGACGCCTCAAAGAACTCGGGCATACCCTCAGACAGATCTGCATACATTGAACCGTCATCGTTTTTTACCGATGCCTTCTCCTTTACCTCGGCAGCCGATGAAGTTTCGTTTGACTGCTTTGAAGTCTCCGATGAAGAGGCATCGCTGCCGCACGCAGTAAGCATCATTGCCGCAAGCAATACCGATAAAAATGCACTTGTTTTTCTCATAATATGACCTCCTGATATCATTATATACTGTTCTTCTATGAACGCTGTTTCTATTATCTGTTCTTGTGCATTATTGTATCATTGAAATGTATGAAAATCTAGCAAAAATTTAATCACAATATCACATATTTGTCATCACTGTGAAGAGCATCTCACTTGATCTGTCTGCGGTGTGATAAAAAAGCAGACACAGCTGCTGAGCTGCATCTGCCGTTGTATTATTTGCTGTACTGCATACGTGCCAGCATCTGATAGTCATTGAACACAGGCTTGTCTGAGCCTACGCCGATGAAATCCTTGCCGAAGAAATCAAACATACTTCCCTTTAATGTGAACTCGGGGAGCCTGCCGATGAACCTCTCACCGTCACAGAGGAATGCCTTCTGCACCGGAGTGACGTACTCGCCCTTGTCATTGAAATCTCCGCCCGCAGCTATTACCGGAACGACGGTCAGTCTGCCGTCCAGAAGTTCCTTTACGGTCTTATCCGAGGGCTTTACCTTGAAGTTCACATTTCCGTTGAAGGGTATGTCCGTCATGTTGGAGCCTGCGCTGCCGGTGTGCGGCACACCGTATTTATCGGCGGTGTGCTTGTCTGCGAAGCCCGATCTCACGACGCCGTTTTCGATATATACGAACTTATCCTCAGGAAGAACGACGCCCTCGCCGTCATAGAACGTTGTGAACCATGCGGCCTCGTCAGAGACATCGTGAACCAGCGTGAAATCGTCTGAGAACACCTTTTCTCCTACCTTGCCTGTCAGCAGCGAAGTGCCGAGGGCAATATTCTCAGCGTTCAGGCAGTGATAGAATTTTGCGAGATAGGTGTAATACTGCTGCTGCAAGATCAGCTCCTCAGGCAGCTCTGCCTGAACGGTATAGGCTGACAGATAGTTCTCGGCCATATCAGTGAGCTTTTTCATATCAAAGGTACGCTGACCGAGAGAGAACCAGCCGTCAGAGATGTCCTTGCTGTCCTTGTGCTTATAATCTATGCTGATATCTACTATGCAGTCGGTATTTGAATAGTCAAGTCCGAGAGAATTCTGCATCGTATCGGTCACCTTTCGGCTGGTAACAGAGCCGCCGATACGAAAATCAGGAAAATGCGTCTGCAGATACTCCAGAGCTTCACGGGTGATATCCATAAGCTCCTTATCGGAATACTCTTTTTCGGTCTTGTCGCGGTGACGGCTCCCCGTTTCAAGGGAGAACTTGTAGGGACGTCTGAGCGCAAGGTTTTCCTCCGCCTGTTTGTAGCCCTCATCATCGCCGATATTGCCAAGATAATACTGCACTCCTGCAAACTCACCGTCATAAACGCGGAAGGAGTTGTTTCTGAAGCATTTCTTGTCAAAGCTCTTGAGCTTGTTTTCTTCTATCTCTATATTGCGAACGACAGTTAATGATGTGATCTTTTCTTTTTGCATAATCGCCACCCCCTTAGTTTACATTCAGCGATCTTACGCGGATAGTCGGGCCTGCATCGGAAACGGGCATCCACTGGCCGCCCTTGCCGCAGGTGGTATTGTCACAGAATTCAAGATCATTGCCGACGGCGTCGATATCAAAAAGCGTCTGGAAAACGCTGCCAGAGAGCACATTTACTCTCAGCGGCTCGGCAAGCTTGCCGTCTCTGATGCGGTAGCAGAGGCTCGGAACCATAGTAAAGGTAGAAAAGCCAGTGCCGTGTATTACGTTGTCTATATAGATGCCGTCCTTCACGCCTGCGATCAGCTCCTCCGGTGGAGTAACGCCCGCCTGCATACAGGTGTTCGTCATTCTCACGAGGGGCGAGCAGCTGAAATCCTGAGCTCTTGAGTTGCCTGTCAGCTCTTCTCCGAGGGCGGCTGCCGAGTGTACATCGTGGAGTCTGCCGGTGAGCACGCCGTCCTTTATCAGCCATGTCTCCGTTACGGCGGTGCCCTCATCGTCATAGGCTATGTATCCTCTGTGAGGGAACATATCTCCGCTGTCGAAAATGGAAACGAGCTCGCTTCCGACCTTCTTGCCCAGCTCCCATTCGTCGCGCAGAGCTTTGTCATTGAGCATAGAATCCGCCTCGCTCTTGTGACCGAAGCATTCGTGGGTGAACATACCCGTGACCGGAGGCGCCAGCACGCAGACATAGTCTCCCGGTGTGACATCAACGGCGTTCCTGCCGAAGTCAATTACCTTGTCACGGCGTGCGATGACCTCTTCCTCATGACCCGGGAGGTCACTGAAAAACATACTCTGATATTGCTTACCACCCGACAGCGGGATATCGTTTATCATAAACTCATACACTATCCAGACAGCGCACTGCTGATAATCCTGAACTATCTCGGCACCCTTGCTGGAATAGAATTCCTTTACCGTATGATCGTGATAATAGCCGGCATTCCACTTTCTGACCTCTTCGATCGAATCGTCTATGCAGGCGGTGATGTAATCCTGAACAAGCTTCTCGCGCTCTTCACGGCTCACCCTGCGGATATCATTCTCACCGTCAAAGTGAAGCACCTTATCCTTATGGACCTCATAGAGCTTTACGGTCGGGTCGTCGGCGATCGCGTCATTTTTCTCGGCTATCTCGGCTAGAGAGTCAAGCTCCGCCTGAATGCTGTCGAGATCGTTCGTAACGCTCGTATACCACAGGCTGCCGTCATACACACGTACCATCGCACCAGCGACTGAGGTCTCGGAATTCTGCATGACCTCACCGTTCTGCACGGAATAATTCGCACTGGACGTATGCTCGATACGTATATCGGCGTACAGGCCTTCCGGAAACTTATACATAATTATCATCCTCGCTTTCAGTCTCATGTCAAAGGCTTATTGCTAAAGAGTATAACATATAATATCAAAAATGTAAAGCGCGTGGACAAATATAATTGACGGCATGAGCTTTTTGTGCTACAATAGGCGTAACGGGTGCAGAAGGTATGATCTGCGGCGGTTTGCTTTCAGAAAGCGGACGCATAGAACCGTTACTGCCCCGGGTATTCTTAAAGGAGCTGATATTATGAGCGACAAGCTTTATACTCCCGCAGACCCAGATGCACAGCAGTGCGTCAGAAACGTTATGAAGTACCTTTCGGACATTTCCTATGATAAGATAGTTACAGGCCAGCACACCCAGACAATGGCTATGGAGGAGCTGCACCACATCAGGGAGATCACAGGTAAGGAGCCTGCCCTGCTGGGATTTGAGCTGCTTTCATATTCGCCGAACATAAACTATCTTGACACCGATGAGGATTGTATGACCGAGGTAGAGGAAAATTACGGCACCCTGAAAAGGGCGTGGGAATGGTCACAGAAAAAGGGACTTATCACCTTTGTGTGGCACTGGTTCTCGCCGCTGGGAGGACGCTCAAAATCATTTTTCACCGTGAATACCGATTTTGATGCCAGCCGTGCAGTGATAAGCGGCACTCCCGAAAACGAGGCGCTGATCTCTGATATGGACATGATGGCAGGACTGCTCCGACCGTTTTGCGATAAGGGCATACCTATCCTCTGGAGACCCTTCCACGAGGGTGACGGCGGCTGGTTCTGGTGGGGTACAAAGGGTGCCGACACCGTAAAAAAGCTTTGGAGGATAATGTTTGAGCGCTACACTAAGCTACACAAGCTGAACAATCTTATATGGGTGTGGAACTCACAGGTGCCTGAGTGCTATCCGGGAGATGATGTTGTTGATATCATATCAAGGGATATGTACCCCGACAAGCACACCCACACAAGCCAGAGTGAGATGTATCACGAGCTTCTGAAAATAACCTCTCAGCCGAAGATAACGGCTATAGGTGAAACAGGCACCCTGCCCGATGCCGACGCCATTCACGATGAGAAGATAGGCTGGGCAAGCTATATGACATGGTCCAAGGGCTTCTGCCTTTCGGAGGAATACAACACGAGTGAATATCTCATAAAGCTGTATGACAGCCCTAACGCCGTAACACTGGAGGATCTACCTGAGCTTTACTGACAAACAGAACAGAGCTGCCTTGCAAACGGTCTTTACGTTCGGCAGCTCTGTTTTTATCTTATTCAGCCAGTATCTTTTCTATCGCCGCTATCTCATCGTCGGTGAAATCAAGTTTCTCTGTTGCCTTTACATTGTCCGCTATCTGCTCGGGTCTGCTGGCGCCTGCGAGAACTGTGGTTATTGCCGGATTGTGAAGTATCCACGCTATAGCCATCTGTGAGAGCTTCTGTCCGCGGCTCCGGGCGATGTCGCCCAGCTTGTTAAGCTTTGCGAGCATTTCATCTGTGAGCTGCGAGCCTATCCAAGTGTTGCCCTTGCCGATACGTGAATCCTTGGGGATGCCTTTAAGATACCTGTCGGTCAGGAAGCCCTGATACAGCGGTGAGAACACCGATATGCCGACGCCGTTTTCCTGCGCCCACCTGTCAAGCCCGTCGTCCTCTATCCAGCGGTTGAGCATTGAATATGAGGGCTGGTTGACGATAAAGGGCGTTTTCAGCTCCTTGAAAATAGACGCGATCTCCGCGGTCTGCTCCCTGTTATAGTTAGAAACGCCGACATAAAGCGCCTTGCCCTGCCTTACGATATGGTCAAGGGCAAGTGCGGTCTCCTCTAAAGGCGTGTTGGGGTCAAAGATGTGGTGGTAGTAGATATCAACATAGTCAAGTCCCATTCGCTTCAGGCTCTGATCGAGTGAGGCGATAAGGTATTTCCGGCTGCCGTTTCTGTCACCGTAGGGTCCCTCCCACATCTCATAGCCAGCCTTGGTGGAGATGCACAGCTCGTCGCGGTAAGCGCGAAGCCCTCTGTCAAGTATCTTGCCGAAATTCTCCTCCGCCGATCCGTTGTAGGGGTGGCCGTAATTGTTGGCGAGGTCAAAATGCGTAATTCCCAGATCAAAGGCAGTGCGGCACATATTCTCGGCATTTGCGAACACCGAGCCAAAGCCGAAATTCTGCCATAGACCTAAAGAAATAGCCGGCAGTTTTAGCCCGCTGCTGCCGCATTTTCTGTATACCATTTTTTCGTATCTGTTATCAGCTGCTTTGTACATATTATCCTCCTTAAAGCTCAGGCAGTTATGGGTCATCGCGCTGCCAAAGCGCTATCCTCTGTTTTTTATTTTACCACATTCACATCAGGATTGGAATAGTTTATTGCAGGATAAAATTAACATATCCTATAAAGTGATGGTATGTTTTTCATACAGCCAATGGCTCTGAAAACAATATCCCGCTGACTGATCACTCAGCCGGCGGGAGTTTTTGTGCTGTATGATATTAAACTGTCTGCGCTTCTTCATCGCTGACAAGATAATTTCTCATACTGAGAAGTGCAGTTGCTATCGTCGATGAATTATGCAGCAGCGCCGATACTGTCGGAGTTATAACTCCGGCTGCGCCCAGCAGCATAAGCATTGAGTTGAAGCCTATTATCGTGCGGTAGTTTCGGTCTATCCGCTTCATAAGCTCTGTGCTGATCTTTCTGAGTGTGAGCAGACAGTACAGGTCGTCCGCCGAGATCGTTATATCAGCTATCTCACGGGCTATCGCAGCGCCTGAGCTTATCGCAATGCCGGCATCAGCCTCTGAAAGGGCAGGAGAATCGTTCCCTCCGTCACCTATCATAACCACCTTGCGTCCGGCATCATGTTCTGCCTTGATGAACGCGGCCTTGTCCTCCGGCAACACCTCATAATGGTAATCGTCAACGCCCACTGCCGCCGCAACGGAGCGCGCGTTTTTCTTGCTGTCGCCTGTCATCATCACAACACGGCTTATCCCGAGCTCACGCAGCGAGGATATCACCTCGGCTGACTCCTTGCGAAGAGGATCCTCTATGCAGATGACTGCCGCCAGCTTTCCGCCGACCGCAAGAAACAGGTGTGAATAATCCGATGGGAGCTCGCTGAATTTTTTCTCGTCACGCTTCAGTATCTTGCAGCCCTCATCTTCAAAAATGAAATGATAGCTGCCGATGACCGCCTTTTTGCCGTCTATCCTGCTGGATATTCCGTGCGCGACAACATATTCAACGGCTGTGTGGCGCTCCTCATGATCGAGGCCGCGCACTCTCGCCTCCTCAACAACAGCATTTGCTATCGAATGCGGATAATGCTCCTCAAGGCAGGCCGCCAGTCTGAGCACTTCGTTCTCATCGTTATTTCCGAAAGGCACTACCCTGGCTACCCTCGGCTCAGAATGAGTGAGGGTCCCCGTCTTGTCAAACACTATAGTATCTGCCTGTGCGACTGCTTCAAGGAACTTTCCTCCCTTGACGGTTATGCCCTTGGTGCTGCACTCACGCATCGCAGTGATAACAGCTATCGGCATTGCAAGCTTCAGCGCACAGGAGAAGTCGACCATAAGGATAGATACAGCCTTGGTGACATTTCCGGTCAGCAGATACGTCAGCACCGTTCCTCCCAGGCAGTAAGGCACCAGCTTGTCAGCAAGGGTAGATGCACGGCTCTCGGCTGCGGATTTCAGCTTCTCTGACTCCTCTATCATCTTAACGATTCGGTCATACTTTCCGCTGCCCTCAGTCTTGTTGACACGGATGATCATACTGCCGTCCTCGACAACAGTTCCTGCATATACATAGCTGCCCTCAGACTTATGCACCGGCAGGCTCTCGCCCGTCAGTGATGACTGGTTCACCTCTGCCACACCGGAGACAACTACGCTGTCGAGCGGTATCATGCTGCCGGTGCGCACAACGACCTCGTCGCCCTCTCTGATCTCTCCGACAGGCACAAGAACGTCTCCGTCAGCACTGTGCAGCCACACCTTGTCAACGCCCAGCGACATAACGCTTGCAAGCTCGCCGACTGACTTCTTTCTCGTCCAGTCCTCAAGCAGCTCGCCCAGCCCCAGCATAAACATAACTGACGATGCAGTCTTGTGGTCACGGCGGATAAGAGAGACTGTAACGGCCGCAGCATCAAGCACCGCCACCTCAAGCCTGCCTTTAGAAAGTGACGCCAGCGCCTCCTTCACAAAGCCTGCTGCATCTATCACCGATAACGCAAACCTTATCGGGGCAGGCAGAAGAAAGCGCCTTGCTCCGCGCAATATGACAGTGCCTATGAGCCTGTCCTCAAATTCGCGGTCGAGCTGACGGCTCGTGTGCTCAGGGACAAGTGCTATCGCGGCTTCGTCATCATATGAAAACTTCGCCAGCGCTTTTATAACTGCGCTGCGGCTGCCGATGTAGCTGATGACCGCATCGCCGGTCCTGTCAAACACCTTGACCGAGCTCACAAACGGCTTTGCCCGCAGATAGTATTCCAGTATATCTGCCTGCTGCAAAGTCATAGAGGGGCGCATCACGTGTACACGCATACGCCCTTTACACTCATGGAGTATCCGGCACTTCATTACTCTGCTTCGTCCTCAATGATCTTAGTCTCTTCTTCCTCAGCCTGTGCCTTTTTCTGCTCATTGATCTCCTTAGCCTCAGCAAGGATATCTCCGCAGCTCTCACGTGCCTTGGTAACGTCTGTCATAACGCTCTCCTTTGCACGGAGTGCGGCAGCTGTGGTATGTACATACACCTTCTTTGCCTCACGACTTTTCAGAACCTTGAAGCCGAGAGAACCGAAGGCTGTTCCGCCCGCGAACAATGCGATGTTTTTTATTACGCTCACTTTTATCATTCCTTTCGAGATCTGATCTTGCATTAGTAGTAACTAACCAAGCTATCAAAAAAGACGTTAGTATCACCTAACGTCTTTATGATAACACTTTTGTCGCTTTTTGTCAATAGCTCCTTACTCCATTCCCTTGAGCACTCCGACCATATCTATATGCTTGATACGCCTTGAGAACATAAATCCAACGAGAATAGATACGCCCATCACAAACGCCGCTGAAAGCAGATAAGAGGACAGGCTCATACTGCACGGCCAGTCAATGGCATCACCGTTTGAATCCATCATCGCCTGCAGGGCTATCCTGCCGAAGGGGATACCGCAGATAACTCCAATAACCGAGAGCCAGAGGTTCTGTGTTGAGATCAGCCGCCTGATACGGGCGCTTGTGAAGCCCATGACCTTGAGAGTAGCGAGCTCCTTTTCACGCTCATTGAAGCTGAGGTTGCCCGAATTGTAAAGCACCACAACTATCAGTATCACAGCGAACAGCACCATGAAATATACCAGCAGATCCATTACCTCCATGCTCTTATCGAACGAAGCTCTCAGATCTGTCATGCTGTGAACGGCGGATACGCACTCTTCATTCTCGGCAGAGGTGCAGTCATTTTCTGACACCATCATAACCGGGCTGAAATCAAAGCCAAGGTCTTCATAGTCTTCCCTCAGCATCGTTATGCCGGTTATTGAGGGGTGCCTCGATATAAGCCCGACCGTGCTCTCGATCCATTCACTGCCGTCAGAGGTCTTCCAGTATACCTTGTCACCCGTTTCTATGCCGAGCTTATCGGCCTGCTTCATCGTCAGGGCAACGGTACCTTTCTTTATCGGCACCACTTCAAGCTCCTTATCCGATACGCAGTAAAGACCCTTGCCCTCAGATACTGCAAGCTTGCAGCTGATTATCTCGTCAGAGGTCGGACGGGAGCTTGCTGCTATGGAGATAGGCTGCATTGAGATCAGCTCACCGTCTATCTGTGAGCGCAGCTGCTCTGCCTGCTCAGTTGTGCAGTTGTCATTGAAGAGCACCTGATACGAATAGTTCTGAATGTCTGAGAAATACCACTCCTTGACATAATCTACAGTATCATATGCACCGAGACCCAGAAGCATAACTATCATACCCATCATCGTTCCGAAAACGCCCATTACTGCTCTGAGCTTTGAGCGCGAAACGTCACGCAGATTATAACGGGTATTGAAGCTGAGCCTGTCCCAGAACGGAAGCTTTTCAAAAATGCAGGGCTTCGCAGTGGCCGTTACCGCAGGGCGCAGTGCCTCCGAGGGGTGGATCTTCAATATCTTCCGGCAGCTGATAAATGCAGAGCCTGTGCAGATGAGAACTATAAAGGCTGCAAGCAGCACGCTTTTAAGGTCATACCCTGCTGACCAGTTCGGTACGGAATAAAACTCTCCGCCGAACATCTGCACCATTATCCTGCCGAGAGTGAATATGCCAAGCAGTATACCTGCTATACAGCCCAGCGCTGAAAGCACCAAACTAAAGCTTATATAATGGAGGATTATCTTGCTGTTTTTCATACCGAGCGCATTGAGGGTACCTATCTGTGTGCGCTGCTGAGCTACCATTCTCTTCATAGTCGTTGTGATGACGAGTATCGCTATCGCAACAAAGACGAAGGAGAAAATGTAAGAAAAGCTGTCGTGCTGGGCGAGCTCATCAGTCAGGCGGTTGTAGCCGTCAATGCTCTTGCGGTCGGCAAGGTAGGCATAACTGCCGTCAAGCGCCTCTGAGATGTCGTCCTCAAGCTTCAGAGGGTCGCCGTCACAGGTGAAGGTCATCTCGTTGTATGACTGAAGCTCCTCCGGCAGCACCTTTATCGAAAAGTATGCACAGCCGATATTGTGAAAATCGGTGTCAGTATCGGTAGATGCGCAGGCAAATTCATATTCCGGGGTGGTTATAAAGCCCTTTATAGTTTTTTCGATATCCTGCCCGAGAACGTGAACCGTAAAGCTGTCACCGAGCTTCAGATCCCATGCATCTGCAAAGCGGTAGAAAAGCCATACGCCGTCAGTGTCCTCAGGGTCATAGTCTGAGCCCTCCGTTATGTAGGGCTTGGTAACTATGCTGTCATTCTGAAAGTAGCAGTATATCTCTGCGGTGTTGAACTTTTCATCTGCCCTGCCGAGCACCTCTGTGCGCAGCTGAACGTCATTGACTTTGCTGACAGCTGCAAGCTTTTGTGCGCTGTCGCTGTCAAATCCTGCACCGTAGAGCCAGCCGTCAGAAAAGTTTGTATCCTTATTGAACTGTACCCTCGCCTTGTTTCCGCCGATAACGTTCGACTGAAAGCCTGTATAGCACCACATCGCCACCAGGGAAAGAAGAAAGATCGAGAAGAACTGCGCAAAATTACCTTTGATGTCGCGCAGCATTTTTCTGTTAAGCATTGCTCCACCGCCTTACCATTCGATCTCGTTTACCGAGAGCGGCTTTTCGTTGGTTCTGACGGAGCTTATCTTTCCGTTTCGCATATGTATGACCTTATTGGCGCACTTGGCTATATCGGCATTGTGAGTTACCAGTATCACAGTGTTGCCCTCCTCTGTGGAAAGCTTCTGGAGCATTTCTATAACTATCTTTCCGGTCTCGGAATCCAGTGCTCCGGTGGGCTCATCGCCGAGGATTATCTTAGGGTTCTTCGCAAGAGCTCTTGCTATCGACACTCTCTGCTGCTGGCCGCCGGACATCTGCGAGGGGAACTTTTTCTTCTGATCCGACAGCCCGACACGGTCAAGCACATCGTCAGGGTCAAGGGCGTCCTTCTTGATATCCTTAACGAGGGCAACGTTCTCATAAGCTGTCAGCCCCGGGATAAGATTATAGAACTGAAAAATAAAACCTATAGTATCAGCGCGGTAATTCGAGAGCTTTTTGTCACTGTAGGCCGAAATGTCATTCCCGTCAACTATCACCTGACCCTCAGTAGGCACGTCCATTCCGCCGAGCATATTGAGCACCGTTGACTTTCCTGCCCCCGAGCGCCCGAGGATCACCACAAACTCGCCCTTGTCGATAGTGAAGCTTACATGGTCGACCGCCACCTGAAGACCCTCGCCCTTACCGTAGGTCTTTACAACGTCTTTGAATTCAACTGCTGTATTGTTCATTTTACTCACTCCTGTTTCAGGTATCATTCAGGCTTTCTTGCCACACAGTGCATACGGCAGAAGCCCCTCTTTTCAAATATCTCCATTTTTAGCCCTGCCTTTTTGCAGAAGCCCTCAACATCATTTTTACCGTAAACGGCAACATCACCTTTGCCTGCAAGATGAGCAAGCGGCATTTCTATATGGTTGCAAAACCAGCGGACAGGTGCGCTCTTCATCGTCATATCACGAAGCACCAGCCTTCCGCCCGGACGCAGAACACGATAAACGCTGTTGAAAAAGTTCTGCACATTGGGATAGTGATGAAAGCTCTGGCAGCAGATCACGGCGTCAAACGAATTTTCTTCAAACGGCAGGTTCTCACAATCCCCTACTACCAGCTCGACATTTTTCATCTTCTTAGACTTAGCCACCTCAATCATCTTCGGTGTAAGGTCGATGCCGGTCAGGTACTTTTCGGGATATTTTTCATTCAGCAGTGTAAGCATAGGTCCCGTTCCGCAGCCGCAGTCAAGCAGCTTATCGAATGGCTCCTTTTCCAGCTCCGAAAGAACGTCCGGCCAGTCCTTCTTGCACATATTGTATACGCCTGCATGGTCTGTTTCGTAGATCTCAGCCGCCTTGGTAAACTCTTTTACCGAAAGTGCTTTGTATTGTTTTTCTGTCATATTGTTTCCTCCCTGTAGTTTTGTTCTGCTCATACGGTCTAAGCCGTCCGAGCGTTTTTTGATTTATTACTCTGTCTGCACAGCAGCATCGATATAAAACCCGTCAGCAGACAGGTTTTGCGCTTATTACTATTTATATACTTCATTGATTACACCCTTTGCCAATTATCTACAGCTGCCTGCCCGCAACTGGCGTTATATAGCGCGTTAGTCTCAACTAACTAAATTATAGCACATCTTTTTCCAAATTTCAAGTCCCAATTAAAAGGACAGCAGATAACAAAGCATAAACAAGGTCGAGGACGGACAGTTC
>ODAI014015832.1_pt1 | contig 24727 bp, 23 predicted proteins | sample 1539321 | NCBI WGS metagenome assembly ODAI01 (sample SAMN02144231, study PRJEB22623) | gut metagenome | biome: sheep rumen | host: Ovis aries | place: New Zealand
AGAAGAAGACGAAGTTTTATCAAGCATCTACTTCTGAATTGTACGGTTTAATTCAAGAGCCTATACAGAACGAAAAGACTCCGTTTTATCCTCGTTCTCCTTACGGTGTGGCAAAGCTTTATGCCTATTGGATATGTGTAAATTACAGAGAAAGTTTCGGAATATTTGCTGCAAACGGAATTTTATTTAATCATGAGTCACCTCGCCGTGGAGAGACATTCGTTACACGAAAAATTACGATGGCTGCAACGAAAATAAAGGTTGGTTTACAGGATAAGCTGTATTTAGGAAATTTAAATGCGAAACGCGATTGGGGTCATGCGAAGGATTATGTAGAAGGGATGTGGAGGATTCTTCAGCAAGATCAGCCTGCAGATTATGTTTTGGCAACGGGGGTAACCACCTCCATAAGAGATTTCTGCCGTATGGCGTTCAAAGAATTAGATATTGATCTGGAGTTTGTCGGAACAGGTGTGGATGAGAAAGGTATAGACAAAGTAACAGGGAAGACACTGATAGAAGTAGATCCTCGTTATTTTAGGCCAGCTGAGGTGGATTTGTTGCTAGGTGACAGTTCGAAAGCCAGACGTGAGTTAGGTTGGATGCCGAAATACGATTTATCTATGCTTGTCAAAGAAATGGTGGCGTCTGATCTGAAAATTGCGGAGAAGGAGAAGATACTCTGTGATAAAGGGTACTGATGCAAAGTAAAAAATCCGTTTCAAGAGGTATGGGGTGAGAGGTGAAACAGAGATTATTATTCGTAGATCACGCTTTTCATAACAAAACAAAATCTACTCAGTTTATCCAGAATTTATTGTTGGAAAGATATGAGGTTACGAAATTCGATTATGATCCCTATAAAGATGACCGTGGTGTATTCGAAAAATTGCGAGGTCAGCAATTTGACGTCGTTATTTTATGGCAGATTATGCCGAAAATTTCGTTGTTGAGAAAATATTTATGTTTCGATAGAATCGCGTTCTTTCCGATGTATGATGGTGCGCCGAGATTAAGCGATCCTATTTGGAGCGAATATCGCGACGTGAATATAATAAACTTTTCCTCGACACTGCACAAAGAATGCAAAGAGTATGGACTATCGTCTTACTATATACAGTATTTTCCAAAGCCGATTAAGATAAACAATTGGGGTGATAAAAATTCAGTTTTTCTATGGCAGCGAAAAGAAGAAATCAATCCTTATACAATAGAAAGGACTATTGGTGAGCAGAATGTAAAAAATCTTTGTTTACATCAAGTTCCAGATCCCGGTCACAAAATCATACATCCTTCCGAAAAATGGAAAAATAAAGTAAAAATTTCGAATTGGTTCGACACGAAAGAAGAGATGCTGGAGTATATGCAGCAAAGTGCGATTTATTATGCTCCTCGCAGCTATGAAGGCATAGGTATGAGTTTTTTGGATGCTATGGCTTTAGGAAGATGTGTCATTGCTCCGGATCATCCTACCATGAATGAATATATTGAAAACGGAGTTAACGGATATCTGTACAGTCTTAGATATCCTTCTGCAATAAGAATTGATGATATAAGAAAAATCCAGCAAAATGCGAGAGAATATATCGAGAACGGATATAAAGTATGGGAGAAAAATAAATTTAAAATACTAGAATGGATTCAGGTTGATGCGAAAGAGAATTCAGATTCAGAGATTATGGATGAGAAATTGAACGTAAAATCTCCAAAAATAATTTGGACAAAATTGTTTGGTAAAAAGCTAACTTTGCTGAAAAAGGTTTACACAAGAAAAAACAAGACCTTATATATTTTTGGCATTATCCCCATTAAAATACCTAAGAGGAACAGAGAAAAGATATGAATAAAGATGTAAAAATCTATATAGCAGGCCATCGAGGGCTTGTTGGTAGTGCTATAAAAAGAGAATTTGAAAAGAAAGGTTATACCAATGTAGTCGGGAGAACTCATGAAGAGCTGAACTTGACTGACTTTGCAGCGGTTTCCGAGTTTTTTGAAACAGAGAAACCTGATTGGGTTGTGCAAGCGGCAGCTAAGGTTGGCGGAATCTTGGGGAATAATACCTATCCAGTTGAATTTATGCTGGAAAATTTGAAGATTCAGAATAACATTATTGAAAATTCTTATAAATCAAGAGTAAAAAAACTGTTATTTTTGGGATCGAGTTGTATTTATCCAAGAGAAACTCCACAGCCGATGAAAGAGGAGTATCTTTTATCAAGTCATTTGGAAAAAACGAACGAAGGCTATGCTCTGGCTAAAATTTGCGGGATAAAACTCTGTGGTTATTATAATCGAGAATACGGTACAAATTATATGTCTGTTATGCCCTGCAATTTATACGGTATAGGTGATAATTATCATCCATCTAATGCCCATGTTATTCCGATGTTGATCAGGAGATTTCACGAAGCTAAAGTTCAAGGATTATCCGAGACAGTCGTTTGGGGCACGGGAACTCCAAAGAGGGAATTTTTGTTTGCTGATGATTTGGCTGAAGTCTGTGTGTTTTTGATGGAGAATAAAGACGCGAAGGATGTCGGAGAATTCATTAACGTAGGTTCGGGATTCGATCTTCCCATATCTGAAATCGCCGAGGTTATTAAGGAAGTTGTCGGATACAAAGGGAAGTTAGTTTACGATCACTCCAAGCCGGACGGAACTATGCGCAAACTGATGGATGTTTCCAGAATCAATGCTTTGGGGTGGAAAGTGAAAACCGATCTGCGAGACGGTATCAAGTTAGCCTATGAAGATTTTAAAAGCAGAGTAGCGCAATGAAATATTTAATTACAGGGATAAACGAGTTTGTAGGGAAGTGATATGAACGAGATGAACAGCATTAATGCAAATAAAAAGATAAAAGGAGAACTCAAAAAATCCTCGCAGCCTTTGGTTACAATTGTAACAGCGACCTACAATTTAATAAAACAAGGGCGGAAAAATTGGTTTATTCAAAATCTGGAGAGCGTCAGATCTCAAACCTATCCAAACATAGAACACATTGTGATTGACGGAGCGTCCACCGATGGTACACTCGAAATTTTAGAGGAATATCAAAACAAAGGTTGGATAAAGTATTATTCGGAGCCTGATGCCGGCATTTATGATGCCATGAATAAAGGAATACTAAAAGCGAAAGGGAAGTACGTTGTTTGTTTGAATTCCGACGATTTTTATTGCGAAAAGCACGCTGTTGAGTGGCTCGTAATGAAAGCGGAAGAGACGGATGCGGATGCTTGTTATGGTAACGCATATGTGGTGGATCCAAACTCTTTGAAAATAAAACGTTATTGGGAAGGAAAAACAACGATAGCGCCTTGGAGAAGTGCTTGGCCATGTCATCAAACCTTTTTAATCAAAACAGAGGTGATGAAAGAGTTAGGCCTTTATGATTTAAAATACAAATTTTCTGCGGATAATAATTTTCTTTTGCGTTTGTGGCAGCATAATAAAAAATTTACGGAAATTAGTGCTTATATAGTGAGCTTTCGCGAGGGGGGCATTTCGAGTATTTATGTAAGAGAGTCAGATCAGGACCAGATAGACGGGTTATTTTCTGAATATGGTCAATATCATGGACTAACACGGCTTGACGTTTCTCGCTTGTATGGTTTCAATTTCCTAAAAATTCCTCTGCAAGAGGCCATTTTGCTAGGAGCAAAACTCGTTAATACCGGAGAACAAAATTGGGTGAAAGAGTATTTTTCGCGGTTGTTATCTAGGGTATCTCAGGACTCGCAAAACTTGCAAACCTCTTATTCTAATCCGAAAAAAATTTATCGGTTATTTGGTTTTCTCCCTATCTTAAAGATTAAATGTAGTACTAACAAAACAAACGTACGTTTGTTCTGCTTCATTCCATTTTTGAAAATACAAAAGCGCAGCGAAAACGATACAAGAGTATATTTGTTTAGCTTTATTCCTCTATTAAGGTTCAAAAAAACCAATAGACACAAATATGTAAATTTATTTAATGCTATTCCGTTGTGGAAAGTTAATAAATAGGGATAAAAAGAGACAGACTGCGAAAAATTAGAGAATATAACATGGAAAAAAGCGATAGTCCTGTTGAGAATTGCCTGATGGATGTAGAACTCAAAAAATCCTCGCAGCCTTTGGTTACAATTGTAACAGCGACCTACAATTTAATAAAACAAGGGCGGAAAAATTGGTTTATTCAGAACTTGGAAAGCGTCAGATCTCAAACCTATTCCAATATAGAGCATATCATTATTGATGGAGCGTCCACCGATGGTACACTCGAAATTTTAGAGGAATATCAAAACAAAGGTTGGATAAAGTATTATTCGGAGCCTGATACCGGCATCTATGATGCAATGAATAAAGGAATACTTAAGGCTCGCGGAAAGTATATCGTTTTCTTGAATTCCGATGATTTTTATTGCGAAAAACACGCAGTTGAATGGCTCGTAATGAAAGCAGAAGAGACGGACGCAGATGCCGTGTGTGCAAGTACTAATATGCTTAAAAATGAAAAAACTGTAGCACACTGGTCAGCATCAAATACGAATAATCTCATATTCGGTGATATGGCTTGCCATCAAACGTTTTTGACGAGAGTAGACGTAATGAAAGAATTGGGGTTGTTTGATCTGAAATACAAAACTTCATCAGACACCGCGTTTATGTACAAAATGCTTAATGCCGGCAAAAAGTTTGTTTGTATCGAGCCGGTTATCGTTAGTTACAGATATGGAGGAGTTTCCGCTAATGCAGTCGCCGTTGAAACAGATGTGAAGGCGAGTTTATACGAAAACTATGGCCAATACCATGGGCTGACTCCATACGATTGTAACCAATTGATCAGATATCATTTTCTGGATTTACCGCTAGATGAAGCAATCAATTTAGGAGCAAAACTCGTCAATACCGGAGAGCAAAATTGGGTAAAAGAGTATTTTTCTCGGTTGTTATCTAGGGTATCTCAGGACTCGCAAACCTCTTATTCTAATCCGAAAAAAATTTATCGACTGTTTGGTTTTCTTCCGGTTCTAAGGGTTAAACATAACGCTAACAAGACAAACATGCGTTTGTTCTGTTTCATTCCGTTGTTAAAAATACAAAAGCGCAGCGAAAACGATACAAGGGTGTATTTGTTTAGCTTTATTCCTGTCTTGAGATTTAAAAAGACCAATCGGCATGAATATATGAACCTGTTTAACGCTATTCCGTTGTGGAAGGTTAACAGGAAGTGAGAAAAGTAAATCAGCAAGTAAATAGAGGGGTAAATGAAAATATTTCGCAAATTTCGAGAGAATGATCGCAGATGTTGTGAAATTTTTGGATTCGAGTTTTGTTATGGGAAAATACCTTATCAAAATAAGGTCATGCAGCAAATTCAGATTTTACAACAATCATTAACTGCATTAAAAACTGATCAAATACAGCAAATACAGGTTTTACAACAATCATTAACTGCATTAAAAACTGATCAATTGAAGATGATAACTGGAATTAATTATATACAAAAAATATTTCCCATTTATTTGAACGCGTTTGCGGAACACCAAAAAGTTTTTCCAAAATATAAAAATTGCCATAAAGAAAAAAAACTGGTATTGTTAGCATCTGGTCCAACTTTAGATGATTACGAACCGCAGTCCGATGTCCTGTTTATGGGGGTAAATAGATCATTTTTGTCCGGCAAGGCTGATCTGGATTACTTGTTTGTTCAAGATTTGATTTCAGATATCCAAGATCAAATCGATGAGTATCAGGGGAACAGCTGCAAAAAATTTTACGGTATGCATTACCTTGTTCCCGGAATTGCTGAATCTCACGCGGACAAAGCACACGCCGAAAGATATTATTTTGTAGATATAAACATGCTTTCGCCCTGGCCGTTTCCGATAGATTGTTCTGTTATGCCGTTCAATACTTATTCTTCGGTTGTTTTTCCAGCTGCCGTATTTGCTCTGTGGACAGGAGTAAAAGAGTTGTATCTGGTGGGTTGTGATACAAACTTGAACGGATACTTTGGCGGAGTCGACAAAAATACGCTTTGTCTGGATAATGTCATTTATGGTTGGAAAAAATTCAAGGAATTCGCAGAAATTTGGTATCCGGAAACTGAGATTATTTCTGTAAATCCCGTCGGATTAAGGGGACTGTTCCACGACGTTTACACCGAGTCCTATTTAGATAAACATCCGGAAGTAGCGGAAACAAAGCCAGAAATTTTGCGAAGACAAGATAATTTAAATATGTGTAATGATAAGATTCGGATGAGTCGGTAAAACACTATAATGAAGGATTCATTCGTAGAGAACAATTAACAAACAGAAAATTGTAATGCGAATTCTATTTGTTGTACAGTATGAGCCGAACTTAAACAAAAAATCGAATCAAGTAATATTTGCGTAATAAATAGCAAAAGAACAATAGGAGCATTCGGACTGAGATCTGTTTTTGCTCCTTATTTATTCCTTCTCCAATAAACTAATGTTTTTAATACAGTCCGAATACTCCACTTAATATGATTGTGACAATTACCGCAATAATCGGACCTACCATTGATACTACGAATATATCTTTATATGCGTCTTTATGCGTGAGACCGCAAATAGCAAGTAGTGTTATAACGGCTCCATTATGAGGCAATGTATCTAAACTTCCTGAGGATATTGAAACTACACGATGAATTATCTCGGGGCTGATTCCGAGAGAATTCGCCATTTCGAGATATTTCGATCCCAGCATTTCCAAGGCGATACTCATACCTCCAGATGCGGATCCCGTTATTCCCGCAAGAACGCTTGTGACAAACGAACTTGAGATAATAGGGTTTCCTCCGGAAAATGATAACATCCAATCACGAATTATTGCGAATCCCGGAAGACTGCTGATAACTGCCCCATATCCTACAACGGAAGCTGTGTTAAATATAGGGCTGAGCGATTCTTGAGCACCATTGTTTATGCATTTTGTTATATCTATCTTCTTATAGTTTGCTGCAATAACAAAAACTATTGCGAAGAAGAGAGAGACAATAATAGCCCAATTGCTGGCGACTGTTTTTATATCAATTGCTCCGTATTTTTCTTGTTTCAGATAGGAAGTATCTATATTTGGAAATACATATTTTACACATATATAGTTTGTTAAAATTACCATTATTACGGGAATAAAAGATATCCAAAAATTCGGAACCTTTGTTCCCTTGGCATTCGTCATAATTTTATCCAAATGATTTCCATAGGTTTCCCCCGCAAGGTAAGCAGCTTTTGCTTGTGCATTCAGCCACATCATTCCGGATCCAATCATAATTAAGGTTGCGATAATACTTACTATAGGAGCAGCAAATGCGTTTGTCCCGAAATATTGGCATGGAATGATGTTTTGAATTGCTGGAGTACCAGGAACAGCGGACATTGTAAATGTAAAAGCTCCCAAAGCAATTGTTCCGGGAATAAGTCTTTTTGGAATATCAGATTTTCTGAACAACTCTACAGCGATGGGATAAACAGCGAAAACAACAACAAATAAAGAAACCCCCCCATATGTGAGGACTGCGCAGGACAGAACGACTGCCAATATTGCGTGTTTTGGGCCTATTTTCTCTGAAATATAATCTGCGATAGATTGCGCACAACCAGAGCTTTCCATGATTTTTCCGAAAACAGCGCTTAGTAGGAAAAGTGGGAAATAAATTGTTGCGAAATCTCCTAATTTTACCATAAATATTTGAGTATAATGAGCCAATAGTGAATCACTCCCGCTGAGGAAAACAGCAAACAATGCCAATATTGGGGACAATACCAACACTGAAAATCCTCGATAAGCAAGAAACATCAAAAATGAAATCGACAAAAATATGCTTAAGATCTCCATTTCCTTTCCTTCCATTCAGGTAACTTAGAGTATTGTATCCCAAAAATGTTAATATTTTGTAACCAGATGATTTTCTTACGGTTCCTTGCCTCGAAAGAAAAGCATAAGCTGCCGTCTTTTAAGATAAGATATTTTATAATTTAAATCGGAAACATAATTGGTCATCTGAACTGCTAAATGAATTCTTATCAAAATCAAAATAACAAAAAAGCCCCAAATTTCGGGGCTCTTTCTACAAGAGTAAAAAACTCAACCTAAACTAATCTCTTCTACTTCCTAAAAATCTCAGTAAGTACAGGAACATGTTAATGAAGTCGAGATACAGTCTTAATGCTCCAATAATAGACTTCTTTTCAGATGACTCCTCTGACTCTCCTTCAAAATACAAGCTTTTGATCAATTGAGCGTCCCAAGCGGTAAGTCCTGTAAAAATCACAACTCCGATCACTGAGGTAACGAAGCTCAAAGCCGAATTTCTCAAAAAAATATTCACTATGCTTGCAATGATTAATCCAAATAATCCCATGGTAAAGAAAGAACCTACACCAGTCAGATCTTTGTCCGTGGTATATCCGTAAATTACCATCGACAAAAATGTCGCAGAGGTTACAAAAAATGTTGATGCAAGGCTTTCTCCCGTATACAAAACGAAAATCGGAGCCAAAGAAATTCCTGATAAGAGAGCATAAGCATAGAAGCAGAATTGGGCTGTCTGCCCAGACATCTTATCTATTCTCGCAGATAGGTAAAATACAACTCCGAGCTCAGCGAAAAGTAACCCCCACATAAGGCCACTGGAAAATATCGCTTGCATAATAGGTTGAGATGTACTTATAAAATAGGCCGTTAGAGCAGTTGCCCCCAATCCCAAAGACATATGAGTAAAAACCTTCAACATATATTTCCTGAGACCAGCATCCACAGTTGCTACGGCTTCCTTGTAAAATGATGAAACTTTATTTTTCATGACAATTCTCCATAATCCGCCGAAAGCATTGTATCAAAACTTTTGATTTCTGATCAACAAAAAGAAAAAAACAATACAATTTTGTTGCAAAAATACAAACAATAGGATCACAGATAGATGGCTGGGAAACCTGGATTCGAACCAAGGTTGCCCGGTCCAGAGCCGGGAGTTCTACCGCTAAACTATTTCCCAACGGCGACTCAACTAATAACATAAAAAATATGATTTTTCTATACTTCTTTTGAGGAATAATGTATTTTTCAGATGAAGTTGGATTTTGAGAGAATCATGAAGGTCAAAGGAAAGATGAGTTTGTCTTCGCGATTATGGCTGGATCGTCAGATGAATGATCCTTACGTGAAGCGGGCGCACAAGGAAGGATATCGTTCTCGGGCAGCTTATAAGTTGCTGGAGATCGACGAGAAGTTTAATTTCATAAGGAAGTCGAAGTATATTATTGATTTAGGTGCAGCTCCAGGCGGATGGTCTCAGCTTTTGTCTCAAAAATCTTCAGAAGACGCGAAGATTGTTGCGATTGATCTTCTTAATTTTGATGAACTTCCAAAGGTTCAGCAATTCATCGGGGATTTCGAAGAGGAATCGAATCAGCAGAAAATCATCAATGCATTGGGACAAAAGGCGGATTTGATTGTTTCCGACATGGCTCCGGCGACGGTAGGACACGCTCAGACCGATCATTTGCGTATCATGAATTTGGTGAATTCTGCTTACGATTTTGCCCTGAATACGCTGGCTCCGGGCGGGTCATTTGTCGCAAAAATATTTATGGGTGGAAAAGAAAAACGGTTTTTCGAGCGCATGAAGAAGGATTTCGCAAAAGCGTATTTTTTCAAGCCGAAATCCAGTCGCAGCGTGTCGGTAGAAATTTATGTGCTAGGAATTTCATTAAAATGCAGTTAGAAGCACGAGTAAAATCTACAGTTGATTTGTTGGAGATATTTTTCGCGTCGCGTGCGCCTTTTGATATTGTGATGTCGAAGTATTTCCAAAATAGCAGGTGGATAGGGGCGAATGATCGTCGAGCGATTGCCGAGTTTTCTTATGAGATTTTTCGCAATTTTGAGAAATTAAAATTTACAACTCAGAAAATCACGAGCAATTTTGGCAGATTTTTCGTGTTGGCTCATATGAAGTTCAACCGTAAATTTTCGGATAAGCAAATTGAAGAAATCTTCTCTGGAAGAAGGTATGCCCCTGAAAAATTATCAGAATTTGAACAAAAATTTTTGCGCAGAAATTTTTTTGATCTTCCGATGTATGCCCAACTGAATTATCCCGAATGGTTGGATCCTTATCTGCGAAGAGTTTTCTGCGAAGATCATTTCGCGGATGAGATGAACGCTCTGAACGGCAAGGCTTTTGTTGATCTGCGAGTAAACAGCTTGCTTGCGACCAAGGAGCAGGCGAGGGAAGTGCTGAAGGAGTTCGAAATCGAAGATACAAAATACGCCGAAAACGGATTGCGGATTTTAAACGGAAGAATCAGTCGAAGCCATCCTGCGGTTTGCAGAGGAATTGTAGAAATTCAAGATGAGGGATCTCAGTTGATCGCGGAATTATGCGAAGTTTATCCAGGAGATACAGTCATAGATTATTGCGCAGGAGCGGGTGGAAAAACTTTAGCTCTTGCTGCGTATATGGAGAACAAAGGACGGATTTTCGCGATGGATAAATATCCCGAACGCCTGGAAAATGCCAAAAGGCGTTTTCGTCGAGCAAATGTGAACAACGTTTTTTGTCAGGAGATTAACAACAAGTGGCTGAAACGGCATCGAGAATCGGCAGACGTTGTTTTGGTCGATGTCCCTTGTTCTGGAACGGGTACTTGGAGAAGAAATCCCGATATGAGAGCAAAATTTTGCAAAAAGGATCTGGTAGAACTGCTGGAAGTTCAGTCTGAAATTTTAAGAACAGCTCAGAGCTTGGTAAAACCCGGAGGTCGACTGATATATTCCACATGTTCTGTTTTAAAAGAAGAAGATGATGATCAAATCGAAAAATTTTTGAAAAAATTTCCGAATTTTGAGTTACAAAAAGTCAGGTTGAAAAATTACAGTGGAGATTTTCTTCGCTTAACTCCATTCCGTCACAACACCGATGGTTTTTTTGCTGCTGCTATGAAAAAAGAGAGATAATTTTTCGTTAGTGCAGCCTAATCATTGGTATTCATTACCTATAGGCACTAGTGAAGCTCATATGCAATTGATAAGATTTAGTAGAGCAAATGCCGTTTTCGCGGAACTATATATTTCAAATAACAAAAGTATATTTGATCAGTTGTGCGCTCAGAAAAACGAAATAGAAAAAGAAACGGGAGTTAAATTCGACTGGTACCGTTTGAATGATAAGAAAGCAAGTGTTGTCAGGACAAACGAGAACTTCACATTTCAGAATGGAAATGATTCTTCGGAAGGATTCGGTTGGCTGATGAATGCCGCAATGAGAATGAAAACAGCTTTCGTGAAGTACATGTGAAAAAGAAGGTCTGATTTTCAAAAAAATACAACTTGATTCTGATTGTGACTTGGGGTATGTTCTAGATGGTTTTGGGTGATTAGCTCAGTGGTAGAGCATCTCGTTTACACCGAGGGGGTCAGCAGTTCAAACCTGTTATCACCCACCAATGTGCGCCCGTAGCCCAACTGGATAGAGCGTCAGACTACGGATCTGAAGATTGAGGGTTCGAATCCTTCCGGGCGCACCATGTAACTCAAGAGATATTGTTTTGTTCGAAAGTTTTATAAAAGCTTATGGTTATTATGCAGTTTTCCTTTGTGCGTGTATCGAAGGAGAAGTGGCGGTTTTGTTTGCTGGGGTTCTGTGTCGACAAGGATTGATGTCTTTACAATGGGTAATTTTTGTCGCGTTTCTCGGAACAATGATGACAGAGCAGGTTTTGTATTTCGTCGGCAGAATCTACGGAATGGAACTAATTAATCGTTACCCGAAACTAAAAGAAAAATCCCAAAGAGTAATCGAGTTTTTGAGAAAATATGATTCGGCCTTTATTTTCGGGTGTCGGTTTGTTTACGGAATTCGAAATGTCAGTCCTATTATGATTGGGGCAGCCAATATTCCTCCGTTAAAATATTCTGCGTTGAATATTCCGGCAGCGTTCATATGGGCAGTAATTGTAGCAGGCGCGGGGTATGCATTTGCCGATGTGATGGAAAAAGCAAAAAATAATTTGCAGTATGTTCAATATGGGGCTTTAGCTCTTCTTATTGTAGCGTTAGTGTACTTCATTTATAGAAAAAACCAAAAAAGAAGGCGTAGAAAGAAAAAATGCGACTAGAACATTTCTCTTTCTCTAATCATCTTCAATCTGATTTTTTCGTTCAATTAATTTTTCGATAGAGGAAGAAGCTAGGTTTTTTAGATGTTTTCGAATATTTCGAGAAATTTTCACTTTTTTATTTCCGACTGCGATAGTTGTAGACTTCAGTTTATTGATAAAATCATTTGCGCGCTTCAGATTATCGGTTAATTGCTGTTGCGAAAATTTGTCGCTGTTTTGGGAGAAGCTTTTAGCAAGATTTTCTAATTCAATGACTTGCGAATATATTTCCTCTGCGGTATCTATCTCTCTTTTCAGAAAAAAATCAGAATTAAAGTAATCCGGTCCGTCTTCCGGAGTAAGATCGTTGCCGATGTTGCTGTACTCTATGACTTTCCTTAAGTTATGCGCAATATCAAGGCATTCGGACATTTTTTGGCTACTTAAATGTATAAAAATTTCCGACTTTAAAAGCCTCCCCAAATTTGTGACTTTGTCTGAAAATTTTTCACCAGCATGATCTGAGTAAATCCAATTTAGCTGTTCGAGAAGTGAATTGATTTTCTTTTTTAATTTGCTATTGGAAATAACATTTGACTGTTCTCGCAAAAATGAAATCAAAACATAATGAATTTCCAACAGATTTTTGTCCGTAATATCCTTTTTTCTCGCAGATAGGAAATCATAAATCTCTTGTGCATTGGTGGTGTTTAGGGCATTAATTTCCTTTTTCAGATTGATAACATCCTTTTTTATCATAGTTGTACCGGGCGGTTCTGAAATGTAAGTTACTGTATCTGCGTTTGCGATATCTCCATTTGCGAGCAACAGAAGAATAAGACAGGAAATCCCAAAATTTTTCAACATTTTTATCTCCGAATTTTCTTATATTATCTTATATCTTGGTTAAATAATGGTTAATTGGACCTGGAAAGAATTACGAACATAGTTTAAACTCAGAACGTGGTGTTTAGCGGAGAGAAGCTTTGTCAGCAGAAGAGAATTCAATTTTTGATGAAATTAATGAAGAATTGAAACACGATGAGATTCTAAAATTTTTAAAGAAACATCAGAGTATTGTTTCGTGGACAATTATCTTGATAATTATCGGAATAGTGGGGTACTCAGCATGGTATTCTGATAAGAAAAAGCGTCTAGAAGTAGCAACAACTAGTTTATACGATGAGCTTTATTCGTCGGCAATGATGAGTGGTATCGAGGATAAGAAAAGTAAAGCTTCCTTGGAAAATTTAGTGCAGAATGCTCCTTCTGAATTGGTTCCATTGATATCCCTTATTAAGGTGGGGCGTGAAATTGGAACTACGACCGATGTTGAAAATGCAGCGAAGCAGCTGTTGGAGTTGTCTGAGAAGAAAGGAGTAGATATTGTTTGGCGTGACCTGGCAGTGTTGATGTATGTTTCATATCGATTAGAGCCAGAGGATAAGTTATTGGGACGTTTAGAGAAGTTGGCAGAGGAAAATCGTCCATTTAGATTTACGGCAATGGAGAAGATTGCTATGATCTATGCAAACAAGAGGGAAGATGATAAAGCGATCAGCTTTTTGATGAAAATAGTTGATGATAGAGAAGCTCCTGATACTTTGAAAAAGAGGATCACTAAGTTGCTTAATTATATCAAGAATCATAAAGATGATTCTGAAAGATTTGTGGAAGATGGAAGCAAGGAGAAAAACAAAACTTCTCAGGGAGAAAAGGGAAAAAATAACTTCGTGAAGTCCAAGTCAGGCAAGTCAGCTAAGGTCAGTAAAAAACGTAAGCAGGTTCGGAGGTAATTTTTCAATGAAGAAAGCTATTATTTTTTCGTTTTTAGGTGTGATTTTGGTTAGTTGTTCCAGTAAGGAGCCATTGGAAGGGGTCAGAAGGGATATAATTCTTTCGGACATTCCACGAGAGGATGTTGACGATATTCCAGTTGTTCTAGATCGGGTTTCGACAAAATTGAGTAAAGAAATGCGATTGTTATGGTCGAGTGATATGGAGTACGGATGTTCAAACTCTCTTAAGATAGCATCTTCCGTGGTGGCGGGCAAAGGGAAGGTATTCTGTCTCGATGCAGGAGGATTGGTTTATGCTTTCGATGCTAAAAGTGGTAAGGGAATCTGGAAGAGGACTACGACGATAAAAGGAAAGGACGGACAAGTTGGTGGTGCTTTATCTTATAGTGACGGGAAATTAATAGTCACGTCAAGTTTTGCAGAAGCATTTGCTTTCGATGAGGTCAACGGTTCGATATTATGGAGAATAAAACTTCCAGCTTGTTGCAAAGGAGATGGAATTACAATTGCTGACGAGAAAGTTTATCTACTTTGTGACAATAGCAGTTTGCAGGTAATAGATATACGGGATGGTAAATTGCTTTGGTCTCATTCCGGTATGATGATGGATACAACCTACTTAGGAAGTGCCGGCGTGTCGATTAAAGACGGTGTTATTTATTTATCCTATCCGTCGGGGGAAGTGTTCTCTCTGCTTGAAAATGGTTCTGTTCTTTGGAGTGCAATGCTTTCCAAGTTTTCGTTTGTAAATGCTGAAGAATCTTTTTCACATCCAAGGGCCTGTCCTGTTATAAAAGACAATTTAGTTTATTTCACTGGTGCTAACCGTCAGATTACAGCATTTGATATCGGAAGTGGTAATGTAGTGTGGAAGAAAGATTTTGGTGGGTTGGAAACTCCTCTTATTAGTGGAAACAGTATTTTTTTGATAAATTCTTCTTCAAATCTGGTTTGTCTAAATAAGGATAATGGAAAAATGAAATGGGTTCGCTCTCTTAAATCTGAGAGAGAGAGTTCTTTTGGATGGTTTGGTCGGTCGAAAGTTCCTACAGAATGGTTTGGTCCGATTTTGACGAGCGATGGCGTTATAGTGGTATCATCTGATGGAATTTTGGTTACTGTGTCAGCGGAAAATGGGAGTGTAAAGTCGCGAAAATGGTTAGATAATTTTAGCCAGGGAATAGTGGCGTGTCCGATAATTTCCGAAGACGTGTTGTATTCCGTATCTGGCGATGGCGTAGTGTCCGCCTATAAGTAGTGCAAATTCTTGTATTTGCATCAGAAATGTTTTCAGTGCGATGGGTTGTCTTTGTGTGGGCACATGTTCATCGGCTGATGGGTCTGTAGCTGATTTTTTGACAATTCCTTGGATTTATGATAAATTTTCACCAGATGGAGTGGTGAGATATGTCAGTTGATATTGACGGACAAGATATAGTTTTAAGCGGGGATTTGACGAAAAAATTTTCTATACCCATTGCTATCGAATCTTTGAGGAAACGAAAGTATTTGATAGTAAAAAATGGAGGCATTTCCAATTGGAATCAAGAATCGGTGGTTACTTTATATTCATGGCTTAGTCAGTTGTCCGCTTCGACAAATTTGCAAATGAAAGGCCTACCCGATGAAATGAGTTGTTTGTTGAGGTTAGCGCTAGAAAAACCACAAAAAAATATACAGTCGAATTTACCAAAAGAAGGTTTGTTAGAGAGGTGGGGAACCAAAGGAATTGTCCTTGCTCATAGTATCAAATTGGGGGTGGGTTTTTTTGTAAAAATGATCGGCGCTTGGGAACAGCAAATCACAGGTAAATCAGTTTATCGAAAAAAAGATTTTTGGTTGTCTTTGGAAGATTGTGGTCCTAAAGCTGTTATGATTGTTTCCTTAATCAGTTTTATGGTCGGATTAATTTTGGCTTTTGTAGGGGCTTTACAACTGAAAACTTTTGGCGCCCAAGTATATGTCGCAAGTTTAGTTACCATAGGCATGGTGCGGATTATGGGAGCGGTGATGACGGGAATTATTATGGCAGGTCGCACTGGATCTTCTTATGCAGCGACCATTGGAACAATGCAGGTTAATGAAGAGCTGGATGCCTTACGGACTATGGGCATTTCACGGGTGGATTTTCTGGGATTGCCTCGCACGAATGCGTTACTGTTATCTATGCCGATCTTAGTTTTGATTTCAGATTTTATGGGAATTTTAGGAGGTTGTTTTGTATGCGTTTTCCTATGGGAAATTCCTCTTAGTGAATATGTTCGATATTGCACGATGTCCTTCAGTTTGGCTAATTTTTTAGTGGGTATTTTCCATGGATTGGTTTTTGGATTGGTGATTGCTTTATGTGGTTGTTATTTTGGTATGACTTGCGGTCGTAATGCCGAAAGTGTAGGTAAAGCGACTACGAATGCCGTGGTTTACTCGATTGTATGGATGATCGTCATGACAGGAATCATTACCTTGATTTGTGAAGGATTAGGAATATGATTTCTCCGATCATTAAAGTTCAGAATTTAAGTATTGGATATGGCGATAACGTCATTATGAATAAGTTGTGTTTTGAAATAAAAAGAGGGGATATTTTTATAATAATGGGAGGATCCGGGTGCGGCAAAAGTACTCTACTGCGCACACTGATTGGATTATTGCCCGCGCTGAGTGGACGTATCCTGATAAACGGAATCGATATTATGTCGAATAATGCTAAACAAAAAGAGTTTTTAGCGACCCAGTGTGGAGTTTTATATCAGAGTGGAGCTCTTTTTAGTTCAATGAATTTGTTTGAAAATATCTCTTTGCCTTTGGAACAATATACCTCTTATTCTCCAGAAAAAATTCGTGAGATAGTAAAGTTTAAATTAGCATTGGTGGGATTAGCTGGGTTTGAGCATTTTTATCCATCAGAAATTAGCGGAGGAATGCGTAAACGGGCAGGTTTAGCGAGAGCCTTGGCTTTGGATCCGGAAATTGTTTTCTTTGATGAGCCATCGGCTGGTCTTGACCCGGTCAGTTCAAAACATCTAGATGACTTAATTTTGGAGATAAACAAAATTTTGGGAACGACTATCATTGTAGTAACCCACGAGTTGTCGTCTTTGTTTAATATCGGAAAAGACAGTATTTTTTTAGATAGTTCTATAAAGACACTTTCAGCAAAAGGAAATCCAAAAGATTTATTAAAAAATCCGCCTAATAATAGGGTATTGTCATTTTTAACTAGAGGTGTGTCAGATGAAGAGAGATCCTAATAAACATCTGGTAGGTATTTTTTTGATAGTCGGAATAATTTTTTTTGGAGTAATTATAGGAAAGGCTGTTTGGGATAAGTATTTAGCCGCAAAGAAAAATGTTTTCGTGATGTATTTCGATGAGTCATTGCAGGGGCTCAGTGAGGGGGCACCTATAGTGTTTCAAGGGGTAGAAGTTGGTAGAGTTGTCAACATAAAGCTGATTACCAAACCAACTGAGTTAAAGTTTCGAGTGCCGGTTTACGGTCATTTCAAATCAATAGATTTTTCATCTTATCAGAATGAATGGAGTTTATGGAACAATTCGCATCTGTTGGAAGAGTTGATAAAACGAGGTTTGCGTGCACGTCTGGTTACTCAAAATTATCTGACAGGGCAATTAATGATTGAGTTGGTTATGCTTCCGAATAGTGAATTAAAAAAATCAGAGGACCAAGAAAAAGATTTTAAAGAAATTCCGACGGTATTATCGAAAACAGGGGCTATTGCACAAAAGTTGGATAATATTGATATGAAAGCGCTTATAAGTAGAATTGATAAGGTTTGGAGTGTTATGGAAAAAGAAATTCCGATAATACTTCCTGCTTTGAGTTCCAGTGTGAAGAGCTTGAACAAATTACTGAAGAAGCTGTCAACAGGAAGTGGGGAAACACTCAATAACGCAAACAAAATGATGCAAGATATTTCAGATGCATCCAGATCTGTTCAAAATTTAGCAGACTATTTGGAAAGACATCCGGAATCATTGTTGAATGGGAAAAGTTAGATTAAGGAGAAATAGATGAAGGAAAGTTGTTTTATATTTCTATGTTTTTTCTTTATGTCAGGTTGTATGCCCGGAGGAGTCAGCAAAAATTCAAAATTCTATAATCCGACATCAGAAGTCGATTATGTTCTGTCGACAACGTATACGAATTCCGTTGATATATTACGGGTTCAACTACCGAAATTTATGGATAAACCGCAAATTGTAAGTCGAAATAAAGGTGATGTTCATGTATCAATCTCTGAATATAATCGATGGGTTGAGCCTCTTTCTGTTCTTTGTACCAGAACCCTGGTAGAGAATCTCAATACGCTGTTACCAAATGCTCCTGTTGAGATCTTTGTGGGAAATTATTCATCAGATTGCAGAGTATTTGTTGATGTAGTGAAACTAGATGTCTTATGGAATGATAAAGTTATTTTAGATGCCTGGTACACAATAAAGGCACGCAAAGATCAAGTGCTTGCTCGTTGTAAGTTTTCGGATTCGGTTCCTTTGGGAAATAGTTATGAGGATTTGGTTAGAGTCTATAGCAAATTGCTTGGAAATTTGAGCAAATCAATTGCGAATTCCTTAGTGAAACATAACAAAGTTTAAGAAGTTTTGCTAAAAAACTGTGGAACACTCCGCTACCATTGATTGAGTTACTCGATTGCAAGACTCACCATGTGTAAACTTTTCACATTATTCCATAATTTATCTGTTTAAGTTTTAGATAAAAACACCTTATTATTTCCAATCTCTTGACCAACTGAGTTTTTACATTTTCATGTGTCTCGTTATAACTTATTCACTGTTCAACGGAAGTATTTTGTGATGAAGCTGATGAGGAAGTTTTTTGTCCGTTATTCGCCCATTCTTGCGCAAACTCATCGGCAACTTCAAATACCTCCTTCTGCATTTCCTTATATTTTAGAATATTCTGTTGAGTCGGTTCTGATATAGCTTTATTCTTAGTTTCCTCAAATTTCTCCCGATATTTTTCCAGTTTAGCCGTTGAGGGATATCGAATTTCATAATTTTTTCCCATATCGGATTGACTATTTTCAATTTGTTCCTGATTTTTGTACGACTGTTCATTTTGGCCACCATTATTGTAAGAAGCTTCAGCAAAATGTCCAAAATTAAAAACCGCCAGCATCAAAATCATCTTTCTCATCTGTTTTTCTCCTTAAATTTCCACCTTACCAGAGTAGATGACACCGCTTTGTTACGCAATAGCAAATGAAGATAATTTAATTTTTTTAAGTTTTACCTTTTTCAGACAGTAACCAAAATGATTTTTTGTTGAAAATCATAAAGTTCGATCAGCAAAATACACCGACAATACAAATTTCGTAATGAACAACGAAATTTAATAAGAGCACTGAAAAGTATTATACTGGATTTTAGTTGTTAGGAAAATTTTGCAGCATAGCCCATGAAAAAAGTATACAAATATTATTTTCGATTAATAGGTACACGACAGGTGAACACCCCGACGCCATCGAATTAGTGATTCAATGGCGTCAGTGGCGTTAATTTTTTAGAAGCATACGTAAAAAACTATTTTTTCTCTCTTTTGATAAAAGATCCAAGTTCTTTATCAAATTTAAATATGAACTCTTCAATTTTAGGAGCGACAAATGCCCTCCATTTGCTCCCAGAGAACACGCCATAGTGTCCGACACCTGGCTGTAGATAATGATCATGCATTTCTGCTGGTAGGTTGGAACACAATCCATGAGCAGCATAACTCTGTCCGGGAGCTGAAATGTCATCTTTTTCTCCCTCCACTGTTAGCAAAGGACAATGCTTAATTTTCTTCAAATCGATTGTTCTTCCTTTATATTTCATTACTCCACGTGGGAGTTCATAGGTTTGAAACACTCTCTCTACTGTTTGCAGATAATACGTATCATCCATATCTAATACAGACAGATATTCATTATAAAAATCAGCATGTTTTTTGATTCCGGCAGCATTATTAAAAATTTTATCTTCTAAAAATTGTATGTGAGCCCTGTAATGAGCGTCCGGGTTCATATTAATAAATGCAGTGATTTGAATAAATCCAGGATAAACTCTCCTTCCTGCTCCGATATGTCCTTCCGGAACGATTGTTAAGAAATTTCTCTCGAACCAAGACAAAGGGAAAGTTTCTGCTAATTCATTAACTTGAGTTTTTTTCACTCTCGGGTCGATAGGTCCTCCCATAGGTACTATGGTCGCAGGCATGCAAGGATCATCATCTTCATCCATAATTGCGGCAAGTGCCATGATTTGAACAGCTGGTTGACATACGGCCATCACGTGAGTATTTGGTCCTATATGGTGCATAAAATCTATGAGATATGATAGATAAGTATCCAAATCGAAACTACCCGCAGATAGAGGTACATCTCTCATGCTTTTCCAATCAGTAATGTAAACCTCACACTTTTGTAGCATTCTTCTGACCGTATCACGTTGCAATGTTGCAAAATGCCCCGAAACCGGAGATATGATCAGAACTTTCGGTTCTTTTTTCTCTACTCCAACTTTTTTAAATCTTAATAAATTACAAAAATCTTTCTTCAAAACCGTTGTCTGGTAAACAGGAAATTCCTTATCTTCGACTTTTACCGAATCTATATTAAACTCCGGCTTCTTGACGTACCTGCTGCTACGCAGGAACATATCAGCTAATCCTTCAGCGAAACGTCCCGCTCCTAAATTCATTGCAAACGGGTTTTTTCTCAAGGAAGACCGAATCACTTGTGCTAGTCTTCTGGATGGCTCCAATAAATATGAAGCAGTGTCATATGTTGTATACATAAGTTATCCTCATTATTTGCTACTATTTTGGATAAAAATTGTTAATTTAGAGTTAATATTTCAAAAATAAATAGGAATTGCTCTAAAAATATTTTACAATGCCGGCGGGAGGATGTGGTTCTATGAAGTTGAAATTTATTCCTTTTATATTGTTTTCTGCGTGTATGTCAACTCCGGAGGATCCCGATCCGCATAGAGATTTCAATGAAGCAATGTTAGAGGTAAATCTTTCCCTCGATGAAAATGTGCTAAGACCGGCGTCTCACATTTATCGGGATGTGACCAATGAGCCCGTGCGTTTAATGTTTTCGAACTTTCTTGACAATTTAAAGGAACCATTTTATTTGGTGAATTACGCGGCGCAGATCGATGGAGAGAACATGGCTTCATCATTTTTTCGATTCATTGTCAACTCTACAGTCGGTCTTTTTGGATTTTTTGATGTCGCAGAGTTGATGGGGGTTTCGAAACATTCCACGGGGTATAAAGATACTTTACACAAGATGGAAATTCCTCATGGAGATTATATTGTTTTGCCGATATTCGGATTTTCTTCAACTCGAGATACCATAGCAGAGCCGATTTCTTGGTTTGCTGATCCCGTTCACTATGTCATCGGGTGGCCATTAGTTGCTTCGAAAGCTGCATTACAGTTTATAGTGGATCGCTATGAAAACTCAGATATGATTGATTCTACAATAAGTGAGTCTGAGAACCTGTACTTCAAAACTCGCAGTATGTATTTACAAAAATATGGAATAGGGGATGATGTACTTTCCGTTGAAGATGGCCCCTCTCCTGAGGATGGAGAGTAATCAAAAATTTACGACGGGTTAAGCGCTCGACAAGATTCTTAAATGATCTTAGATATTCCGTGGGGATATTTATGTGAGGGGCGTTGTGTTTTTTTACCACTCCATTCTGCAATACGCTTTTTCATTCCCTCGATATCGAGTACGCCAAAAGCAAACCCCTTTCTTACGAGTTCCTTTGGAAGATATTCGTCATATTTATCAAAAACTGGATTTTCCGTTGGATACAGTAACTCCATTGGATCTAACGGTTCGCTCAATTCGTCGGCAAGTATTTCAAAAAATTCCTTTTCGCCCACTTTCATGATGAATTGCATATAATAAGGTCGAACGGAATCAAAAGATTTCAGACCCAGTCTGGCTCGGCAACGAATTTTTAAAAAACGTTCTAGCGCCAGGAATGCGTAGGTGCCCAGCCACGGGATCAGACACCACATTTTTCCGCCAAGATTTATCAGAGGTTTGCTTATTGCTCCAGAATTAATGGCGGTTTTCCGAGCTTGAGCCAATCGCGCAACAGCGTTTTTCATAAGATAAGGGTAACCGCAATCTTCCTGGAGCACCTGTCTCATCCTTTCCAAAATTTTGGTATGTAAATTTCCAGCACACTCTCCGAAATAAGCCGGAACATTTCCTCTCACTAATTCAACGAAAACAGAGTGTTTTTTGTGATCGACGTCCAGGACTTTCCAAATACGGCCGGCAATGGCTAATTTTTCACCGACTGGGGGAGGGGAGACGACTGTGCCGAGTTCTTGGGACGCTTCACGAACGGTGTATTCCTCATTTTCTTGAAAAACTCCGTAAAACCGATATGAATTGATGACTTTTTCTCCGGCAATTCCCACAATTAAGCCGCCTTGTTCGGTTTTTTGAATATGATCTTCCTCAATAAGATGGTGCAGCAGAATTTTGTAATCATTCAAAGAAACTCTGTGAAAATAATGAAGAGAAAGGACTCGTTCAGCTAATTTCCGAGGAGACATTTCTCCGCCGGACGCTAACACGCTCATAGTTTGATGATACAACAAACTGAAAGAAAAACGTTCCAAACGAGGAGGCTCTACCCATCTCTCTTCCCGATACAACTGAACCAACGAAATTCCTTGCAGAAGTTTCCACGGAATTGTCGAGGGTAGCATAGCTCTCGGATCCGGAGGCTGTTCACGCATTACAAACCACATTTCAGGCGGAGTATCTCTCCGTCCGGTCCGTCCCATCCTCTGCAAAAAAGAGGAAACCGTCCACGGAGCGTCGATTTGAAATGCCCGTTCCAACCGACCGATATCGATTCCGAGCTCCAGAGTCGAAGTCGTGACTGTCGTGACATTTCGAGATTCGTCCTTCATGATTTCTTCAGCGGTTTCGCGACAAGACGCAGACAAATTTCCGTGATGAATGAAAAACCGATCGGGTTCATGCTTTTGTTCGCAATATTTGCGCAATCTTGATGTAATAGCTTCGCATTCTTCTCGAGAATTTACGAAAAGTAGACACTTTTTGTTGCGACTGTGCTCGAAAATGTATCCAAGTCCCGGATCTGCATTTTTCGGAGCTTCATCAGACGGGGAATCCAACTCTTTCATTCCCGAAACTTTCGGATTATCTTCAGCAGCTTGGGTATTCGCGATGTAAAAATGCTCCATGGAAATCCGCCATTTGCTGCCCTTCGCATCTGTCTTAGGGATGAGAGTTCTGCGCCCTGTTCCTAATGAAAGGAATTTTCCAGTAGTTTGCGGATCTCCGATTGTTGCAGAAAGTCCGATGCGTCGAGGATTTACACTGGCGAGTTTACTCAATCTTTCAATCAAACAGAGAGTCTGTCCTCCGCGGTCCCCGCGAAGCATAGAGTGAACTTCATCAATTACAATAAAACGCAGATCATGAAATAATTTCGGGATTACAGAATGTTTTCTCAGGAGAAGTGCTTCAAGAGATTCCGGAGTAATTTGTAGGATACCGGACGGATTTTTCAGTAATTTGCTTTTGTGGTTCTGTGAAACATCTCCGTGCCAATGCCAAATGGGGATGTCTGCTTCAGCACACAGATCATTCAAACGCAAAAACTGATCGTTAATCAACGCCTTGAGCGGTCCGATATATATACAACCGACTGATTCAGGAGGATCTTCACAAAAAAGAGAAATAATCGGGAAAAAAGCAGCCTCTGTCTTTCCCGAAGCGGTGGATGCAGTCAAAAGGAGATTTTCATCCGTATTGAAAATTACATCTGCCGCTGCTACCTGAATGCCACGTAAAGACTTCCACTGGTTGCGGTAGATATAATCCTGTACAAATGGTGCATAACGATCAAAAACACTCATAATTCAAATTCAGCAAATCTGTCTGAAGTTTCTTCCAATTCCACTTCGTTTTTTGCATATTGAAAATTCGCAGATCCCAACAATTCGGAAACTTTCATATTCGGATTTTGGTAAAGAATATCCAAAACTTCGATAAAATCTCGAATGATTTCTCGTGGCGTAATGTGGCTGTCTGCTCCAATTCGATTAAACTCGATCTGCAAGAAATCAACCATACCTTGCTGTTGAATAATTTGATCATAGCCATATAGCTGAGAATGAATTGCTGCTAATTTTTCTGTTAATACCAACAATTCTTCATAGCTTAAAGGTTTCAGTCGAATTACGGGAGACAGCAAATCGCGATGTTCTCCTGAGGCGGTAAAATGTCCCTCTGCCAATCTGGAACGCAGTGCCTCGTAACTGTAAATTCCTCGACGAGAATCCTCCATGCACTGAGGGGTACCTCCGAAAATCATACCGAGATATTGAGCTCGTCCCTGCATTGCATCGTTATACATGGTCAGGATTTTCTCGTAATTATACTGTCGGGTTATTTGATGCGGAACTTTGTAAATATTAACCAACTCATCGATCAATATCAGCATTCCCGCATATCCGGCTTGCTTAAGGAAATATGCGAAAATTTTGAGATAGTCGTACCAATCGTCATCCCCGATGCAGAGATTTATTCCCAACTCTCTTTTTGCTTCGGTTTTGGTGCCGTACTCTCCTCTAAACCATCGTGCGATTTTGTTTCGAGTTTCGTCATCGCCTATGGAAGTCGCTTTGTAATACATACTTAACAGTTTTGCGAAATCAAAACCATGCACTAATTCGCCAAGGGAATTAACGATTTGTGAAATTTTTCGATCAATAAC
>ODAI014725550.1_pt1 | contig 24716 bp, 18 predicted proteins | sample 1539321 | NCBI WGS metagenome assembly ODAI01 (sample SAMN02144231, study PRJEB22623) | gut metagenome | biome: sheep rumen | host: Ovis aries | place: New Zealand
TAGAGCGAAAGCCCGCGCTTCTGGTTGGGCATGAAGAGCTCCATCGTCGGCTTCTTCGGGAAGAATAGGAGCGCCTTGAACTCGACCTGGCCCTCTGCGCCGAAGGGGATCGTCTCGAAGGGACCGTCCCAGTCGTGCGTGAGGTGCTTGTAGAACTCGGCGTACTCCTCGTCCTTGACGTCCTTCTTTGCGCGCTTCCAGAGCGCGACCATCGTGTTGAGCGGCTTCGCCTCGCGCTCTTCGCGCGATTTCTTGTCCTCTTCCTTCTCGTCCTTCGGGACGTCAAGCTGGCGGAAGGTAATCGGATAGGCGATGAAGTCGGAGTATTTCTTCACGAGGTCCGAGACGCGCCACCAGTCGAGATACTCGAGCTGGTCGTCGCGAAGGTGCAGCGTTATCGAAGTTCCCGGAAAGTCTCGCTCGCCGTCGGAGATCGTGTAGCCGCCCGACATGTCGGACTCCCACTTGCACGAGACTTCGGTGCCGCGCTTCATCGTCTCGACCGTCACCTTGTCGGCAACCATGAACGCCGCATAGAAGCCGACGCCGAACTGTCCAATGAGCTCGGGAAGAGACTCTCCGCCCTTCTCCTTCAGCATCTCGCGAAACTTCTTCGTGCCGGACGACGCGATGGTGCCGAGATTCTGCTCAAGTTCGGCGGCGTCCATGCCGATGCCGTTGTCGGAGATCATCAGCGTCTTCGCGCCCTTGTCGGCGGCGATCTGGATCTTCCATTCGGGATTGTCCTGGACGAGCGCCTTGTCGGTGAGCGAAAGGAACTTCGCGCGGTCGATCGCGTCGGAAGCGTTGGAGATGAGCTCGCGGAGGAATATCTCCTTCTTCGAGTAGAGCGAATTTACCACGAGATCGAGCATTTCGGCGATCTCGGCCTTGAACTGCTGTGTCTTCTTTTCCATAAGTAGTATTATACCATTTCGCCGCGGAGCCATGCGACTGCGGCCTTTAGAAATTCCTCTGGCGTGGAAGCGCCGGAAGTCACGCCAAGGTGCGTCACACCCGAGAGGTCGAGCGACTTTACCTCGTCCATCGTCCCCGCCCTGAACGCCCTGCATTGTGCGCATTCGCAAAGCCGCGCAGTGTTCGACGAGCTTGCGCTGCCGAGAACGAGAACGGCATCGCCGCCAAACGCCTTTACGGCGTCCTGACGCACCTTTGTCGCGTTGCAGACCTCGGCCGTCGTTTCGACTTTGAAGCGCGTCTTTAGCGCCGCGACAATCTCGGCAACCTCGTCCGCATTCATCGTCGTCTGGCTGACGACGCCGAGGCACGTTGCCGTGTCTGCCGTTGCCTCGCAAAACTTCTTTGCCGCCGCGACATTGGAAATCACGACGGCTTCATCAACTTCGCCGACGATGCCCTTGACCTCTATGTGCCCGGGATGCCCGATGACAACTACTCGAAGCCCCCTCGCGGCGAAGTCGCGCGCCGCCTTGTGTACCCGCTCGACAAAGGGGCAGGTCGCGTCGACGACACAGATCCCTCGCGCCTTCGTCGTCTCCCGCACCTCAGGCGCGACACCATGCGCCGAAAAGAGAACCGTCGCGCCGTCAGGAACGTCCTCGATCGACTCGACGAACGTGAATCCGCGCTTTTTAAGCTCTTCAACGACGATCTCGTTGTGTACAAGTTCGTGAAGGCAATAGAGGGAAGGGTTTGATGGTCTGAGGGCTTGAGGGCTTGAGTCGCTGCGCCGTGCGGCCGCCAGGGAAAGGGCCTTCTTCAGCGCGGCAGTCACTCCGGCGCAAAATCCATGGGGCTCAATGACGCTAATCGTCATCGTGCTTCTTTGCCTCGTTCCAGAGCTCGTCCATTTCGGCAAGGGTCATGTCCTTGAGCGAGCGGCCCCGGGCCTTTGCCCCCGCCTCGACGGCGCGGAAGCGGCGGGAAAACTTCGAGGTCGAAAGCTCTGCGGCGCTCTCGGCGTCCACCTTGAGATGGCGGGCGAGGTTTGCGACTGCGAAGACGAGATCTCCAAGCTCTCCCTTCACCTTGTCGGAATCGGCGGGCTTGTCGCTCTTTCTCGCCGCGATCTCGGCCTTGAGTTCGGATATCTCCTCTTCGACTTTCTCCATGGGACCGTCGGCGTCCTTCCAGTCGAAGCCGACGCGCGCGGCCTTCTCCTGCGTACGCTGGGCCTTTAGGAGCGCGGGGAGCGCGGCGGGAACGCCGTCGAGGGCGGAATGACGCGCCTCCTTCTTGTGCTCCATCTGCTTTATCTGCTCCCAGTTGCGGAGCACTGTCGCGGAATCCTTTGCGTCGACATCGCCAAAAACGTGCGGATGGCGGTGGACAAGCTTGTCGGAAATCGCATTCGCCACGTCATCGAAGGAGAAGCGCCCCTCCTGCTCGGCCATGACGCACTGGAACATGACCTGGAGGAGAACGTCGCCAAGCTCCTCGACGTAGTTGGCCTTGTCCTCCGGGCGGTCCATCGCCGCAAGGAGCTCGTGCGTCTCTTCGAGAAGGCAGGGCTTTAGCGACTCAAGCGTCTGCTCGCGGTCCCACGGACAGCCCTTCTCCGGGTCCCTGAGCCGCGTCATTATGTCATGTAGCCGCTCTATTCCCGTCATCTCAAATCAAACCCTCAAGACCTCGAGCACGGCCTTTGCCGCGGCGGAATTGAGCTCGCGGACAACCTCGTCCGCTCCGCCGAAGTCCTGGTAGGCGACATGCGGAGTAAGGACGGCGACAGAACCCATTCCTGCGACAAGCGCAGACTTTACGCCGTGCCCCGAACCGGTGACCGCGATCGTCGAGAAGTTACGCAGCTTGTTCATCGCGCACGCGCGACGCCAAGCGTCCCACTTTACGCTGCCATAGGTTGCCGCAGTCTCGTGATAGAGGACGACATTTTCGCCAAGGAGCCCCTCGAACGCCGGCTGCACCGTCTCTATGTCGGCGCGCGTAGCAATTACGACCTTGACGCCCTTCGAGGCGAGTGCGGAAACGAAGTTCTTGAAGGACGCGGTGACCGCCTTCGGCACCGCCTCGTTGAGAGCGGCCTCGAACGCGGCGGCGAGATCCTTGGCGGCCTTTGCCGCGGTCTTCTTCGTCTTGACTATGGAGAAATACTCGGCAAGAGCTCCCTGGTAGTTGCCCCCGGCGAGATGCTGGGCCTCTATGCGTTCGTCGAAAGGTATCTTGTCGAGCGCCGAAAGGAAGCGCTTCGTGACGGAGAAGAGAAGCTCCGCTCCATCCATAGCGGCAAAATCGAACTCAACTATGACACCCTTCTTGATGCTTTCTGCCATAAAGACCTCCTTTCCCCGGGAAAGACTGCTCAGACCGGACGATTACTTCGCGGTGCGCTTCTTGCGCGGCTTGGGCTGGCCGATCTCGGACAGCATCTTGCGGAACGAGCCTTTGCGAACGTTGAAGGGCTTGCCGCCCTTGATGCTCGGGAACTCGCAGGCGCAGATCTTCGCGCCCTTCCTCTCGTCGGGGCCTACGACGCCGCTCTCGCCCGCGAGCGCGCATGCAACGGCCTTGCGGGCGCACTTCTCGATGAGCTTGAGATCCTTCTTGCAGGGGGCAGCCGCTCGGGCGAAGTATCCCGACTTGAATACCTGGACCTTCTCTGCGCCGAGGATCTGGCCAAAGCGCTTGCCGATGTACTGGCCGACGTTGACCTTGTCAAGCCGCGGATGTCCGAACGCGTCGGTCGGAACCTCTTCGCCGCGCTTCGCCATCTCCTTGATGATGTCCTTGACGCCTGCGCCTTCGGAGACGAAGATGTTGACGGAATCCCACTTGTCCATGATCTTCCTGAGGCGCTCGCCCTCGGCCGCAAAGTCAATCTTGGACTCCGGCACGTAGACGGCATGGACGTCCTGGCGCTCGGGCGTAAGCAGGAACTCGGGCACGAACTTCATGCGCTTGAGCATCTTGCGATAGCACTGCGCCGTCTTGTAGGTGAGCCAGCCGCAGTTGCGGCCCATGACCTCGTGGATCGTGAGCGCGCGCGGATTGGCGCTGTTCTCCTTGACGACGTTCATGAAGAACTTCGCACCTTCCTCGGCCGCCGTCCAGGCACCGAGCGACTGCTTGATCGGATAGACGTCGTTGTCGATCGTCTTGGGAAGCCCGACTACGATAAGCGGATAGTTGTTGGTGGCGAGGTACGCAGCGAGATCGGCCGCGGTAGTGTTGGTGTCGTCGCCGCCGATCGTGTGAAGGACGTCAACGCCGTCCTTTACGAGCTGGTCGGCCGCGACCTTGAGAGGATCCTCGCCCTCCTTGACGAGGCCGCGCTTGACGCAGTCCTTTACGTTCGTGAGCTTCACGCGGCTGTTGCCAATCGGGGAGCCACCGTGCTTCGTCAGGATAAGCGCGTTCTTGCGGACTTCCGGCGTCACGGACACGGACTCGCCTTTGAGGAGCCCCATGTAGCCGTTGATGTAGCCGATCATCTCGACATTCGGCGCCTTCTTGGTGTATTCGTCGATCAGGTAACCGATTGAGGAACTTAGGCAGGGAGCAAGACCACCAGCCGTCAGAAACGCAACCTTCTTCACTTCTTTCGCCATGTTTTTCCTTCTTTCTTTGATTCAATCACAAATTACAGCTTTTTCGCAACGTTTGCCGTCTCAATTGCAGCCTGCATCGCCGAGAAACCCTTGTTGCCCTGCTTGGTGCCACAACGCTCAACCGCCTGTTCAAGGCTCTCGGCGGAAACTACGCCGTCGATTACCGGAACGCCGGACGAAACGGAAATCTCAGTAAATGCCTTTGCCGTCGCCTGGTTGATAAGGTCGGCATGGGCTGTCGCACCCTGCACGACGGCACCAAGGCAAACAATCGCATCGGGCTTCATGGCGGCAAGTTTCGCCGCGACAAAGGGAAGCTCATACGCACCGGGAACCCTAACGAGAGTCAGGTCCTTTTCAGAACCGCCCATACGGATAAACGCATCTTCTGCGCCCTTGACGAGCTGTTCGACGAGAAAACTGTTGAAGCGGCTTGCGGCAATCGCGATTTTAAGCCCCTTGGCCGACAGCTCACCGTTGATTTCTTTCATTTCCAATACTCCCATTTGCAAAAAGTGCGGATATTGTATCAAAATCGGCGTATACTGTCAAAGCCGTGGACTTTGCGACATACAATCGGCACTCTCAGAGCCCCAATGCCTTTCGCACCGCCCCTCCAAAGGCACGAGCGAGAGACATCATTCCCCAGTCGTTCGGATGGCAGCCGTCTACGGTTCCTTCCAAGTCGCATAGGTACATGTCGTCTTTCGGCAGATAAACAAGATTCTTCCAGCCCTCGGCGACAAGCTTGTCGTAAAGCTGCTTGATATACTTGTCCTTTGCGTTTTTCCCGCCGCAGTAGACATCACACATCTCCGCCATGACAATCGGCACATCCGGCCGCTTGGCACGCAGGTTCCTTATGAACGGCTCGTAGTTCTCCTCGACATTGCGGCCTTTGCTTGCTCCCGAGGCCAGCGATCCCATGTTCCAGAGGCAGTCAAGCACATAGCAACTCGCGTCAATGCGGGCAAGGTGCTCGCTCATCTCGAACTCCATGACGCCAGAGCCGGAAAAGCCGAGGTTCACCACAGGAACATCAAGGTCGCGTCCGACGATATTGACAAATGCCATCCCAGGACGAGAGCAACATCCACCATGGGTTATCGACGTGCCGTAGAACACGACGGGCTTGTCGATGCCGCTCTTGCGGGGGCCAAGCGCCGAGACAGTCGCGTTCGGCTCGACACCAAGCGAAAACTCCCTCACGCCGTTGTAGAGCGGAAGATTCACAAGGCACGGCGTGCCAGGCGTCCACGAAATCTGCATCTCTGCGCCATTTGCATTGGTGATGCGGCCAGTCTTGACGTACAGCCAGCGCCCGCTCTTGGCGTCGAACCGGTAGACGTCAATTCCGCTAACGCCGGTGGACGGCATGTGGTCCATCGCAAGGTTACGGTCGTACGGCACCCACTTGAACGAGAGTTTCTTCGAGTCGGTTGCAAACCTGAACTGCATCCCGGACGTGTGGTGTTTCATCGCGCGAACACCGCCGTTCACGTTCGTCGTAACACCTGCGGGCAGACGGTCGTAGTAGTGTTCGACATCGTTGAACGCACGACCCTCGATTGGCAGAAGCTTCCCGTCGATCCACTTGATTCCGTTAGTGACGACTATGCCTTCTACGGCCATGTTCTTGTCGTACTTTGCGATGTCGTCGGCAAATGCCGCGCTCGCCACAATAACTGCTACTGCCGCCGCGCTCGCCGCAAACCATACTGCCAACCTTTTCCCATTTGGCATATTCTATTCCTTCCTGCTAATAAATGTCGTTTTTGATGTAACAATTGTATCATATCCCCGTCGGCAGTTCAACGCGCGATTTATCATGCAACCCACCGACGACCCCATGACTCCACTGCGTCAATCAAGGCGGAGCCAGACGAAATCGCGCACGTCAGTTTCCACGCCGGAAAGATCCGCCCTGCCGCGCGGCGAGAGAATCGTAACCTTGGCCGCATCAGGCATGTACCGACGGAAGTCGAAGTCAAACCGCCCCTCCTTCGCCAATTCGCGGAAGAACAATCCGTAGCCGGACCTGCCCTTTTCGCGCGGAATAAATACGAAACCAGTCCACGAAAGTCCGTCAGGGCGCGCGCCGACCGGCAGGATATTGCAGGCGGCCATGGCATCACGCTCGTGCTTCCATGTCGCGACGATTGGCTTCCATGCGGCGACCGTGGACGGATCAAGATTCTGCACCTCGAACCATCCGAGCGGACTCGCAGGAAGGACTATTGCCAGCAATGTCTCCGGAGGATATGCCGCCGGCGCAAGGGGGTCGTCGCCGTACTTGTCACGGTTCCGAAGCGGATTCAAGACCTCCATTCTCAGACGAACCGGATCGATCACCTCGCTAAGCGACCAAAGTGCGCGCAATGTCAGGTGCGGCCAATAGGTCTTGTAGTCGCTATACCGATTTTCGACAAAGAGAGGCCCAGCCGCCATCATTCCGAAATAGCCTGGCCGCTTCTCAGCCGTTACATCCATGTCAATTACGATCTTACCGCCAGACACTCCAAGCACCTTGTCGAAAAGCTTTTTCTGCCGCGCAAGCGAAAGAGCGCCCTCCGTTTTCATCGAATCGAGCTTGAAGTAGTCAACTCCGCATTCACGGTGGAGCTTAAGCAGCCAATCCGCGTCGCGTTCCCAGTTCACCGCGTCATTCGACGAGTCCGGCCCGTACCAAAGGCCGAAGCGTATTCCCTTCTCTGCGGCGGCCTTCGTCACGAAGGAAAGTCCATGCGGAAAGCGCTTCGGGTCAGGCACCCAGAAATCTGGCGACACCGCCCAATATCCGTTCCAAACGCCTTTACCATCCGCATACGCCGAATTCATCGACTTGCCGCTCTGCCAACCGTCGTCCACCTGCACAACCTCGACACCAAGTTCGGCGGCGGCCTTGACCTCGTCTAACAAAAACGCCTCGTTGATGCGCGTGTCGCGGTTGCGGTCGCCCCACGTGTTGCTGAGGAAAAGGCCGTCGCGTCCCGAAACGTACGGACGCACCGTCCGCTGCCAGTCCTGAAGCGCCTTGGTGCGTCCCGCAGCCCCGCCTTCGTACGGAAGCTTCACATACGGGTAGCCGGTGTCGTAGACAGTGATGCTGCGGTCGCGCGCAGAGAAGCCGAAATCCGCCGCAGACGGATTGGCTCGCGCGTGCGGCAACGGCGCGCACCGCACCAACACCGTGCCGCTTCCCGACAGCATGTCCTCGACCGACAATATCGATGTCGTGACATCCGGCTGGTGCTCGTTGTTGCCAAGCAGCCATTCGCGTACATGGACGAGTTCGTCGTGTCCGTCCGTCTGGTCAACCAGGTCATAGGCGACAATCCTCGCGTGGCTCTGCGGCAACGGCAGCGTCTCGCTGACGCCGCCCGAAGCACGTGGCTCTTGCTGGCATTCTGCGGCGCAAGCGGTCAGCGTAACTCTGAAATCCTTGATGTCAACCTTGGCGCCTTTGGCAACAACGGCAACGATGTCGCCCTTCTTCAAGTTCACAGAAGAACACTTGCCGGAGAATGCGCTGCCGCGAATCGTAAACTTGGCATTCTTGCGGACATCGCCTGGGCTGCACGACACGTCGACACTGAAAACGCCGGAGACCGGCGCTCGCCATGCGAAGGACACTTCCTGGTCGTTTCGCTTCGGCGCAAGGCGAATAACGCCGTTCGTCAGAAACGAAACGCCATTCCAGTAGACGCGCGTCTTTGCCTCGTTACGCGCAAGTTCATGTCCCGGAACAAGCCACACATACCGGCCTTTTACGTCTCGCTGCGGATTGAATACGGGAAGGTCGTTTGCAAAGTCATTTGCCGATGACCAGGAAAATCCCGCTGCATAAGGAGTATCCTCGACAAGCGGATTCGTCCCATGTCTGAATTCCTCAAGATTCGACAGCCCGTCATGGTCGGGGTCATCGTCGGGACTGGCGGCGCAGGATGTCGACACGTCGGGGAAACGACCGAAGTACAGCATCTCAAACCAATTCGGCATGCCGTCGCCATCGTCGTCGGCGTTTTCCGCAAGGACCGGCATTGCGTCGTTCGGGAAATCCTTCTTCCACTCTCTTCCGATATCCGAACTCCAGCAGACCATCGCATTGTCTTCCCTCCATCCCCTCTCGGCGACAACCTCTGGAGCTACCAACTCCAGAACGTTCGTCATCCGGCCGCTCACAACCCTTTCGGCATGCGCGGCAACTGTCCCGATATGAAGCGGGAACTGTCGGAACGACATTCCGGCCGGCGCCTCGTATTCGCCGTATCCGTCTACACAGACCCTTGCCGGAGACGCAAGAAAAGTCACGATTTCCAGTATGTCATCCCGCGAAATCGCCCTAGCCGAAAGCGGCTGCGTCTCCGCTGTGTTGAGAGAACGCCGATAGACGGCGTGTATCGATTCGTCCACGCCCCTCGGGCGAATGCCTGTCTTCCACCAGTCCGAATAGTATCGGTTGACATCCATCAATGTGTAGCCGGTTGCCGCCCCCGGTCCGAGATGCGTAGCCTCGCCATAGTCGTTCCATGTCACGAATTGCAACAGCGGCGACTCGTTCGCGATGGCCGCCTCCCAGTTTTTCCTGAGTGTCGACAACCCCGGCCCGACCATCACCGACGCAAGCTTGTTCTGGTATTGCGCCCATACCGGCTGACACCAGTCCGCACCTGCCTTCCTGACGGCGGAAACGAGACGTTTCTCGAAACACCAGGATGTGTCTTTACCCAAGAACGCGCCAACGCCGTCAAATGTGCTTCCCGCCCAGGCGCCTAACTTCTCCCACGGGCAATCCGGCCTCGACCAGTCCGCCAGAAACTCGATGTCGCCATGCAGGTAAATCGGCGTCTGAAGCGCCGAGCGAAACGCCTTCCACTCGTCCGCAATGCGGGCAAGCCTTTGGTCGGCGTCTTTAAAGCTCTCCTGCACAATCTTCACCGCGTGGTAGGTGAACACCAGCGGCTTGCCGCGAAACCGCGCAAGATTCGGGGACTCCGCGTATGCAAGAAGCCATTTCGCTGTGTCGACAAACTTCTCCGTCATCGTCTGAGAGAGGTCCTCGGGATGATGGCAATCGGGGTCGAGGCAGATCGTCATGCAGAACGGAACCTTCATTCGCTCGGCGGCCTTTATGAATCTGTCGAACTGGTTGCGGGCATGAATGCCACCAGCCCAGGCGTCTATGGCAAAGCCGTCAAGACCGGCCCGCATGGCACGTCTAATCTCGACCTCCGCATTCTCTTCGTGTCCAAGACTGCGATTCCACGGGACAAGCGGCCAGTCCGCCATTGCGCCACCAACCTTCGCCTGGTATGTCTTGCCATCCCTCAGCTCCGCCGCCAATGACTTTCGCTGATTGGCGATTCTGTCGCCGCCTGCCTCCCACATCCCCATATAGTGCCCAAACACCAAGCGGTCGCTGGCACGGGAAACCAAATTGGGCAGAAGGCATGATACGACTACTGCCAACCGGATAAGTAATCTTTGCGTCATGGAATGCTATCTAACGAGAATCATAAGACCAGACGGCGAGAAATCAGCCTGGACCGTGTAGCCGCCAGCATCGTTTCCGCCAACAGAAAGCACCGCCCTACGCGTCTTCTCCCCGATCCTCGCCGTCACAAGAAGTCTTTGGGCGATTGTTTCTGCATCCGATTTGGTCCCAAGCGTGACAATCCCCGCCGTGAAGTCGCTGACATTGACATCGGCAGGCACATCCGTCACCGACACGGGAAGGGTTGCGTCGGCGATGGACAGCCGAGACCCTTCGCGAAGAAGAACCACGCCGCGACGCGCCAAATCAGACGCAGGATTGGACTCATAGGCGATTTCAAGCGATGTGCCAGACGCAAACGACACGTCCACGCCGTTCAACGCCTCGGGGTGATCAACGCCCAAAACACCTTCGTCAACGTGTATTTCATTTGCGTCAGCCACAGGATCGCCGTCAGACGTTGCGCCGAATCGTGCAACGCCGCCAAGGACGAGACGCCCCTGTCCGTTCTTGACGAGAATGCCGTCAAGCGTTATCGACGACGAAAATGCCAGCGTCGCGCCGTCGTCAACGGTCAGCGTATTTTCGCCGCAGACATAAAGTCCTCTGTTCTCGGCCACGGTCGAACGGCCGCTTCCGATGTCCCACAGCACGGAATTGTCCTTGAGCGAAACGGCGTCGAACACGAACGACGCAGGCGAGCCACCAAGATTGCGCGCATCTGCAAAACGCAAGACTTCGACAGTCGAATCGCTGACGGGATCTGTGCCGCCGTATTTCAGCGCAAAGCGTCCGACATAGTTGGTGTTCAACCCGGAGAGCTCGAAGTACGCCGTGGCGTTGGTCTTGGCGTTGACGAGATCGATGTCCAAAGTCCCGTCGATCTCCGAGTCTATCCAAAGATACCGCTTTTCCTGGGAACGGAACTCTGCTGCGGCCGAACTATCAAATGACGGCACTGCATGGATGCGGCCGTTTAGACGCTGAGTTCCACCCGTCGCAAACTGGTTCGTACTGTTTGATTGTCCAGGCGTCCTGCCTCCGCCAGACGCTGCAATCTTGCCTGCCGGCCCGAGAATGAGGTTGGGAACTTCGACCGCATACACGTACTTATGGGACAGCATGCCGTTCATCAAGACCAATGACCGCCCGCCAAACGCATAGCCCGAGACGTCATACCCACCGGACTGGTTTACAACGGGCGTGCGAATCTCCCTGCCGTTGCGAACAAGATAGTCCCAATTTGGATTAGGCTCCACGCCAGCATCTTGATTCACGCCTGCCGACACAAGCCAATTTGCAGAATCTGCCGCCAGAAAGCCAGAATGTCCCAATTCGTCAGTCTGGTTCAACTGAAGCGTCTTGAAGGTACGCATCACGAGCGTCTTGGAACCGCCTTCGTCCAGCACCGTCAACTCGTACGGAGGAATTCCTGCGGCAAGCATGTTCTGCGGAAGCCTAAAGCGGTCGGCAGAAAAGGAATCGAGTTGCCCCTGGACAGAAACCAGACGATACGTGCAACCATCTCCAATTTCAATTGGCAGGCTGTTCGAACCAAACGACAGGCTGACAGGCCCAGATTCAGGGAAGTCAATGCCAGAAGTGACTACAAGCGTATTCGCGCCCGGCGCACCATCGAGAATCAATTCCGACCCGGACTTAAATTCAATCGAACCGACCGTCGTTGTGCCAGAAGCCGCAAATGTCAGCCGCACGCCTTCGCCTGCAATTATGCGTCCCGGCATTTCCGCAACGTTGAAGCGGACGGGCAACGTCTGCGTCGCGGCATCTGTCACATAGAAGTTCATCGCGCCGAGATAGTCTGCCAAGAAGCCCGAGAACACGAACGAACTGTTTGCGTTCCGGCAATAGAAATTACCCTGAACCGTCTCCGGCGTGGCCGACGAATCCGTTGCAAACGCGGCAGTAAAGGAAAACACAGACCCTGCCGTATTGCAATAGACTTCAAAGGGTGCAGCAGGCGGCGAGACAATCGTGACCTTTCCGGCTATTGTCGCAGTAGTTTGGCGCGGGTTGTGGAAATTTCCTTTTGCCAGGACAAGATCGGAGATCGTAGTCGTCTTGTTATATCCCTGAACGGCCATGCGACCCAATCCTCCGCCGACCTCGCCAAGCGTCAACGACTGTCCTCCGAACGTAGCATCGGTATCGGGCATGCGAATCTCTCCGCCGTTGTTTACAACATAGTCATATCCCGAACCATCTACCGTGTTTGGCGCAATGGCAGGAGCCCAGGCGTCAGCGTTGGTAAAAGCCGATGTTTTCTCCGCATCGGCACTGATATTGAATGTCGCCTGGGCGGCGACGGCACTTTCGCATGCAATCAGCGCCAAAGCGCCGCATACGGCAGCAAATCTTGATAGTTCCGTCATAATTTGGCTTTCCCTTCCTTTTTACAAATTGTTAGTAATTATACCGATTTTTTCTTTCACGTCAATACCGCGCAAGAAGTTCGGGCTCAAATCGATTTCCGCACACGAGACGCACGTCGGACACGTTCCTCCGCACCGAACGACCTCGTTGTCGCGCACCTCGCCTCCCTTCACGGATGCGAGAAAGACAGACCCGCGCGGACAGTCGACGAACCGATTGCCGACAATGCGCGCGTTTTGGTGAACGCCGGGCGGATACGCCCCCTCCGGCGAACGGCCATGCGTTGTCTTGAAGGCGACGGCCCCGAGGCATCCGCCATGGGTCGGATGGATGGCACATCGCTCGAAGACGCAGCCGCGGATCGTCACGTCGCGGGACGGCCCGACCTCGTTCCAATAGGCCAAGTCCGGCGCGACAAGCACCGCCGGAAGCGCAATGCCGCGAAACTGGCAGTTCTCAACCGTCACGTCTTCGGTCTGGAGGAGAAGCGCGCGCGCGCGGTTGTTCGCAAACGTGCAGCCATCGATCCGTACCGACGCAAAGACGTTTTCGTTGGCCAGGACATCGCCGGCCGACAGCGTGAATCCAGGCGGATCGATCAGGATTTCGCCGTCCTGCGCAAAGGACAGGACGCGGGCAAGCCCCTTCTTAAGCAACGTCGTAGCGTCGTAGACGACTAGCCGGTCGCCCGCAGCGGCCCAGTGTTGCGGCAGCGCCCGTTCCCGGCGGTCCGGCCCGCGGCAGAAGCACGCCAAGCGACCCGTCTCCGCATCGTACGACTTCACCACCCCGCCCCTGCCGTGGATGTTGAGGCAGTCGTCGCCCATCCCGTCGAAGTGACAATCACGCAGGACAAGCCGCCCGGAGAGTCCGAGGATGTGGATTCCGTCCGAGTTTCCGGCGAAGAGCGCCGTCGAGCCCCGGGGCGAACGGATGTTGTAGCGCTCGAACGTGAAGTCAGCCGACGGCGGCGAGATGACGGTTCCGATGGACATGGCACGCTCGATCTCGATGCCGCGCAATGTCACGCCTCGGCAGGCTTCGAAATGGAAGACCCGGTTGCCGAATGTCTCATGGCGGAAGAGGATGCGATGGCCGACGTCGAGCTTCGCAAGATCATAGCCGTCCGGCGCCTTCAGCCGGACAGTCAGTGCGTCAAGACTCTCATACGCCGCCCCAAGGGGTCGTTCCTCAAAGGTCTCGAGCACGTAGTCGGGCGCACCCGTCTCGTCAAAGGTGTCGACGGCGAGGATGTGTTCGCGGCCCGTCATCGGAAATGCCGGGTCAAGCCGCACATCATAGGTGCGCGACACAGCGTCAACCGCAGCCACCCGTCCAGAGGCGTTGACAGGACGGTCCGTCGTGAACGCCAAGTTCTCCAGCCGAATATTCTCGCAACGGACGAACTTGAAGCCATTCGCATTGTCACCGACGTCGCCTTCCGGATCAAACCGCAGCACAAAGCGCGTCCCAACCTTGCCGCGAACGACGAGATTCGTCCGTGCCGTCACGTCAACGGACTTCGACAACCGGTAGTTCCGCGCTTCCAGCTCAACCGTGCCGCCATCCGGCGTCGCCGAAATCGCCCTCTCCAAGTCAGACGATTCGTCAGGGACAAGTCCGGCCAGCGCGACGCGCAAATCGTCGACATCGGTCGCACCGCCTCCGCCGGGATCCACATTCGGATCGGCCGACGTCGCCAGCGATACCAACATGAAGAGAATCAGAAAAACAACTCGCCGCATGGTTATATTCCGCTAGGTTCTTCCTAAATTTCCATGTAATTATCTCAAAATTCATCCGCTTCTGGCAACTACCAAAAATAGGAGTTCCGACATGGGGGCTCAAAACCGAATTTTTGATATAATTGCTCCATGCACTTCATTGTGGCCACACTCATGGTCTTGACCAATCTTGCCGAAGCCGTCAGCTTCCGCGGCGTTCGGAACGCCACGTGCCATTTCGACTTCGTCGGCATCGTCGACAACATTTCCAGCAACCGACTCAACTTCACCGACGCCAATGGCCATTATGCGCAATTCTATTGCGCCAACGGAATACCGCCGGACGTTTCAGAAGGAGACGTCATTCGCGCGAGCGGCTATGCATTCCCGAGCGGAAACCCGCTCCTCCGACAATCTTTTTCCGCGAAAAAAATCGAACTTGTCGAACACCGCGATCCTGCGCCATACGCAGACACCGTCAAGCTGTCAGGAACGGTCGCCGGAGTTGTCGACAAAGATCCAGAATGGTGCTGGATGGCCCTTCGCACGGCCGAAGGGCTCAAGGGCGTTGTCGCAAAAAGCAAACACTATCCTTTTGCCAAGCTACAGAGCCTCGTCGATGCGGAAGTCGAAATCGAAGGCATTCCCTATTGCACAATTGGACTGTACGGAGCGGTCGTGCCGCATTTTTCGATCCGCGGGAAAAACTCGATCCGAGTTTTGAAGAACGCGCCCGACAGCCCCTTCGACGCTCCGCCGTTTTCTGAAATCAATCTGCCGCATCGCCAAGTCCTGTCTGGCACGGTGATTGGCACGACTTCAAACCGTTTCGCCCTCTTCTGCCAGCAGAACTTCACACTTGTCGTCCATCTTGGAGAGGGACAAAAGCCGCCTCGACCATACGAAACCGTCGAAGTCAGCGGTTTCGTCTCGTCCGCTCCAAACATCATCATGGACAACGCCGTATATCGAAACGTCGTACTTCAACGCGAACAAGCTCCATTCCCAAATCCATCCGTGACTAATGGAGCGCATAAAATCAAGGCCAGGGTGATCGGACGATCTATCGCCGATTGGCGGATGTTCGTCGTCGAGGGCGACCGCTCGTTCGCCGTCGATCTTTCAGCGCTCCGCGACACGTTGCCCAGTCTTCCTGAAATCGACAGCGTGATCGAAGTCGGCGGATACCGCTTCCATGAGGTCACCGGCGCGTCGAATCTCGAGGTTTTCCCGCGTCTCGTCGGCCTCACCATCGCTCCACGCACATTGGAAGAATTCAAGGTGATTAAGGGTCCGCCATGGTGGACACCGCTACGAGCGACGTTGACCATCGCAACACTCCTCGCCATATTCTCCGCCTTCCACTCCATCAACAGAGCTCGGCTCAAGGCTAAAATCGCAGAGCGAACCCGTCTCGCCACCGAACTTCACGACTATCTCGCTCAAGATCTGACCGCCATTTCCTATCAGCTGACCGCCGCCAAATGCGCCCAGCAAAGCAATAAGAACGCCATGCAGCCGCTCAATGCGGCCGACCACATGCTCAGCTCATGCCGGGCCGAACTCCGCCGTTGTCTTTATGATCTCCGAAACGCCGCCTTGGACGAATCGAATTTCAGACGAGCCGTCGAAATCACCCTCCGTCCAATCGTAAAAGGCATAAAGTGCAACGTCACGATGCAGTTTTCCAGATTGCCATTCAACGACACTTCAACGCATATAATCCTAAGCATCTTGCGCGAGCTCTCGTCCAACGCTGTTTCACACGGCAAAGCAACAATCCTTTCCATTTCCGGCGTCATAAAAAGCCATCGTCTCATATTCACCGTTAGAGACAACGGATGTGGTTTCGATCCATCCTCTGCCCCCGCTCTGGATGATGGACATTTCGGCCTCGAAGGGATTCGGATGCGTCTCCGGCAGCTTTCCGGCATGATTGAAATCTCATCGGCCCCCAATGAGGGCACTGTCATAACCCTATCCTTGCCAGTATGAAAAATTCCAAAAAGCGACTGAAGATACTCCTGGTCGACAACCATGCGCTCTTGCGACTCGGTCTCAGAACCCTTTTTTCCAACGAAGCCGACTTTACGGTGGTCGGCGAAGCCGCCGATGGCGGCGAAGCAGTTCTACACGCCCTGAAAACCGAACCTGACATCATCATCATGGACCTCATGATGCCGGGCATTCCCGTCCCTGACGCCATCAAGGAAATAACAACGAGGCTTCCAGATGTGAAAATTATAATTCTCACTTCCTACGGAACCGCCGCTGAAATCAGTTCAGCGATCTCCGCCGGCGCGGTCGGCGCGATTGTAAAGGACACTCCGAACGAACACCTTCCTGACATCTTACGGCGCATTTACGCTGGCGAAAACGTTTTTTCCCCAGAAATCGGGCACGCAATAGAAGACCTTCCTGCCACACTCACCGACCGTCAACGCGAAATCCTCACGAAAGTCGCAGACGGATTCACCAGCGCCGAAATCGCCAATGCATTTTCCATATCCGCAGACGCCGTAAACAAGCACATAAATCTGATCTGCACTCACCTTGGGGCTGCCAACCGCACCGAAGCCGTCGCCATTGCGCTCAGAAAGCACCTTCTGAAGATTTGAGGGTGTTTGAGAAACCCTTGTACTGGCGGTTGAACTTTGCGATTTCGGTCGGCGTCGGTTTGCCGCGATCCTTGCAGACAAGCCGCACCGTTGCCAGCATAGCTACACCCTGTTCCGTAAAAACATAAACCGGAACATGCGAGAACCGCAGGGATTTAAGGTGGTCACAATTTGTGACCACCTCCTCTTTACAAGTTACCGCGGTCAATGGCGTCAAACACCATCGCTGTACGCCACTCAACATAGCAACGCCGTTTTCCGTAAACCCATAGGGGAGATATTTTATGTTGCTGCCCCTCCCACCGTTCAAGATGCCAATTGGCATCTTGAACAGTCTTTATGCCGCCTTCTTCACCGCCTTGGCTTTTGCTGGGTCAACGGGCGTTGTCTTGACGAGCTCGACGATCTTTGCGGCCAAGTCGGGATTTTCGCGCAGATACGTAATCGCCGCAAGCGACCCCTGAGCAATCTGCTCGCCGCCGAAGGCAAGCCAGCTGCCTCGCCTCTCCACGACGCCACGTGCGAGCGCCGCGTCAAGGACGGAACCCTCCCACGAAATGCCGCACGAATAGAGGATGTCGAACTCGGCCTCTGTAAACGGCGAGGCGACCTTGTTCTTCACGACCTTTACGCGTGTGCGGTTCCCTATGACCTCTCCCGCGACAGACTTTATCGCGCCGATGCGCTGCACCTGAAGCCGACAGCTCGCGTAGAACTTGAGCGCCTTGCCGCCGGGGGTCGTCTCGGGATTGCCGAACATCACGCCAATCTTTTCGCGCACCTGGTTCGTGAAGATGCAAAGCGTCTTCGTCTGCGCGATTGCGGCAGTGAGTTTTCTCATCGCCTGCGACATCAGCCGTGCCTGAAGCCCCACATGGCTGTCGCCCATCGCGCCGTCAATCTCGGCCTGTGGCGTAAGCGCCGCGACAGAATCTACGACCACGATATCGACGGCTCCCGACTTCACGAGCTCCTCGCATATCGTAAGCGCCTCTTCGCCGCTCGACGGCTGGGAGACGACAAGCCCCGCAAGGTCGACGCCGATCTTCTTCGCGTAGCCGGGATCGAGCGCATGCTCTGCGTCGATGAACGCCGCCGTTCCGCCCGCCTTCTGGACATTCGCGACGGCATGTAGCGCAAGCGTAGTCTTTCCTGAAGACTCGTGGCCGTAAAGCTCGATTATGCGCCCCTTCGGGAGTCCTCCGACCCCAAGGGCGAGGTCAAGCCCGAGCGCCCCGGTCGACACGGCCTCGACATCCTGTTGCGCGGCATCGCCGAGCTTCAGAATCGACATCTCTCCGAACTGCTTCCTGATTTCCTTCATCACGTTTTCAAGTGTCATAGTAGTTTTCCTTTCGTTTTAATTTCAAGATTTCTTTTTAGCCGTGTAGAACATGTAGAGCGTGTAGAGTTTCTGCATATTCTACCCGTTCTACACGGTTATTTCAGTCACTCCAACGAACATACCGTTCGTTCTTCTCGAACAGTTGAACGCCGGGGACATGGTCGATCTCGGCCCGCATACGCGAGTTTGGCTCGCCGTAGACCTCGATCACGTCGAATCTGTAGCCGCCCTTCCAATGCTCCTTGGCAAGCCAAGTGCGACAGGCACGACGCAAAAGATCCTTCTTGCGCCGCGTTATGCTCTGGAGGCGTCGCGCATACGGGCTTCGCCGCGTATGCTGCTTCACCTCGACGAACGCCATTACGTCGTACATGCGATCGTAGGCGATGACGTCGATCTCAAGCCGCTGGTCGCGGCGACAGGGGCGGACGTTGCGGTCGACTATCTCGTAGCCGTGGACCCGCAGGTACTCGACCGCAACATCCTCGCCCCATACGCCGTGCTCGACGCCGACGTTGGGCACTTTAGGCCGCAGCGGCATTTCGCGCCTCCCGCGCCTCGCGGCGATAGGCCGTCGTGTCATGCTCGACAAGCATCGGGATGCCGAAGCTTATGACGCCAAACGAATTTTCTATCGCAAGCCCCAGCCCCAGCGCCTCTGCGTCGGAGAGGATTATCCTCGCGTTCGACTCGTCCTTCCCGTCGTTCGAGGTGCGGTAGAGCTCGAGCGAATAGCCGGCCAAGGGCTCGACCATGTGCCTGAGGACTATGCGCGTATAAAAGCGAGCCGTCCTGTGGTACAGGCCCTTGCCGTCCTCTATGGACTCGCACTCTCCCCTGAGCACCTGGACGATTCGCGTCAGGTCGGAAAAGTCGAGCTTTACCATGAGCCTGCCGTCCCAGTCGAATTTCGGGAACACAGGATTTGGAGCCATGCGGTCGCCGATTGTCAACTGGTTCGCCATCGTCATCATTATGCATCCGTCCGTATCGTCGTGCGCAGGGTGAAGCGAAAGCTTCAGCGCACAACCCGTGCCCTTGGCGTTCGCATGGTAGAACGCCAGGTTCGGGCGGTATTGGCCGACCTTTGCGGGAACGGCGTCTTGAGTTGTATTCTCGTTCATAGTTTTTCTCCTTTCGTTTGTTTTTTGCCTCGCCGGGCCGTCAGGCCCAGAAAGAATCAGATCCGTTGTCAAGCTGGCGATATTGGGCGGCACGGAAAATATCCTCTTCCGCCACGTCTGCGCGCCCCTTCAAGTCGGCACAGGTGCGCGCGACCCTGAGAACGCGGTCGTAGGCGCGTGCCGAGAACCGAAGCCGTTCAAGCTGCTCGCGGAATTTCCGCGCCGCCTTCTCGTCCAGGCGGCAGATGTCCTTAAGGTCGCGGCTCTTTGCGTCGGCGTTCGTTGATATCCCCGGCATGCCACGATAGCGCTCGCGCTGCAAAGCCCTCGCCGCGACTACACGCGCACGGATCGCCGCGCTCGACTCGCCGGGCTTGAGGGAGTCGAGATCGTCGGGCTTGACGGCAGCAACGCCGCACTGAATGTCGATGCGGTCGAGCAGAGGCCCGGACACGCGATGTTGGTACTTGAGTACCTGCCGCTGGTTGCAGCGGCATTCGTGCGTCGAGTCGTTGTAGTATCCGCAAGGGCAGGGATTCATCGCGGCGACGAGCATGAAGCGCGAAGGGAAGTCGAGCGCAGCCGCAGCGCGAGAGACGGAAACATGGCCGTCCTCGAGCGGCTGGGGAAGGACTTCGAGGGCGGTGCGCGGGAACTCCGCGAACTCGTCGAGGAAGAGGACGCCGCGATGCGCGAGCGAGACTTCCCCGGGAACTGGCTTGGTTCCGCCGCCGAGGAGACCGATTGAACTCACGGTGTGGTGCGGAGCGCGGAAAGGCCGCGATGTGACGAACATCCCACCGCCCTTCTCGCGCCCTACGACAGAATGGATTTTCGAGACTTCAAGCGCTTCCTCTACGCTCATCGGCGGGAGAATCGACGGTATCCGCCGCGCGATCATCGTCTTGCCAGACCCAGGCGAGCCGATCATCAGCAAATTGTGCCCGCCGGCAACTGCGACCTCGACCGCCTTGCGAATGCTCTCCTGCCCTTTCACGTCCGCAAAGTCGTCGCCATGCCCTTCGTCTGCCGCGACGAGCGAGGCGAGGTCGGTCGAGTGCGGCTCTATCTCCATCTCGCCGCCAAGGTACTTGACCGCTTCGCCAAGTGTCCTCACGGGGATGACGTCGATTCCCGGGACTACGCTCGCCTCCTCGGCGTTTTCCTCTGGAACGAGCACTGCACGACGGCCGATGCGCCGCATCTCGACGACGATGGGGATGATGCCTCGTACGCGCCTCACGCCGCCCGCGAGCGACAGCTCCCCCACAAGCGCGTACTCCGAAAGCTCCTCTGTGCGGAGCCGTTGCGTCGCCTTGAGAAGCGCGACGGCGATCGGAAGATCGTAGATCGGCCCTTCCTTCCTCACGTCCGCTGGCGCGAGGTTCACGGTAACCGCGTATTCGTCCTTAGACCTGAAGCCGGAATTCCTAAGCGCGGTCGAGACGCGGTCCTTCGCCTCCTTTACCGCCGTGTCGGGAAGCCCGACGATCGCGAACGAGCTCGTCCCCTTGGAGGAGCTGACCTCGATCTCCACAGTCGACGCATCTACGCCGTTGATCGCACCTGAATAGCATCTTGCAACCATGTTCCCTTTTCCTTTCGCCTTGTTTTCCAAGGCGGGAACATTGTCGCAAATCTACAAATTTCGTGTGGGTCGCGAAAGGGTTTTTTGTGGGTCTTTTTTGACCCAATCGAAGGAGTCGGTACAGAGGGGTCAGTGTTACTGACTACTGACTCCTGACCCCTGACTACTAACTCCTGATCCGGTGGGGGACAGACCCCAAGAAACCCTTATTCTTCAGTCCTTTCGCGGGGCCTGTCCCCAGAAATTGATGCGGCGAACATAAGCAGAAACTCATGATTTACCAGCTCCTGTTGACACACTTAGCCGTGCAAGCCAGATGCCAAGGGCGACCTCATGAGACGGCCTGACAAGTTGCTTCCGCCAGCCCATCGTGCCGGTGTAGACAACGCGCCTGAACTCCCTCGACACCATGTCCTTGAACTCTTTACCAATGACGATGGGGGCTTCAAGGGTAAAGAATCTTGCCGTTTTCTTGTCTGAAAGGACCTCTGCCTCGATCAGCTTTGAGAACTCCTTCTCTGCCTCTGCCGCGACCTTTGGCGACAGCACTTCACAAAGCGGATTTCCAGACATTTGGAGACGCTTCTCTTTTTCCTGTGCCTTGCCATCGGGCTTCGTGTCGCCCTTTACCGCAGCCCGCCACTCGTCGCGGCCATCAGACAACTTGAAAACGCGATCTGAAATAATATAGCCGCGATAGACCCCGCCTATTCCATGCGGATCGTCCGTCTGCGTGACTACATATCCCATACCATCAATCGCCGCGTCAAGATGGCTCTCGTCCGTCAGAAGAACGCCGTCTGCCTCGACGACGCGCAGAGTCGACTCCCTTAGCGTCTTCTCCGTCGCCTCGCCAGTCGGCCAAACTACCGCCTCTCGCCCCGCATCGCCAGGGTGCGCGTCACAGTATGCTTTCCACGAACGCCCTCCGCGCTTTCGTCCGTCTCGCGGCACCGTCGGATTGAACACAAACATTATCTTCGCCACGGCAACTTCGTCATCAACCGGAACATCGGTAATGATGTTCATGCCGTTCTGCTTCCTTGATGGGCACGTCTTCGCGGCAGACCCCAGCTGGAACAACTGCGGGATCGTCGGGACAATGCGGCATGGGCTCTTGTTTTCAGTCGAGTAAACCGCATCGAAAAGCCATCTATCGCCCCCGACATCAAGGGAATAAAGATACACGCGTCCGTCACGCGCAAGGCCGGTTATCTTGTTGAAGTCCAGCTGTTCCTCTTCCATGCGGCTGCGGTCTCTCGCTCGCGTCCCCCCCTCGGCAACGCAGCGATAGGTGTGGACGGCGACCGATTCAGACCCAGGCGCAAAAAGCAAGTCTCGCCCATACTTGTATCGCGCGTATTTCGGAATCGCAAGAAGATAGTAGTTCCCCTCGTCGCGCATTATTCGCACCGTGTCCGCCGAGTATGCAACGCGATCTCCCTCGGTTCCGCGACGCGGCGCGGAAACTCTCTTTGCCTTGATCTTCACTTCCCTGCAGAAGCGCATCGTGTCCACCGAATCGCGTAGCGGCGTTATCTGCGCGGTCTGGACGAGCTTTCCCGCCGTTGCCTTGCCGCCGTCGAGTCCAAGCCGATGCTCGAAACCGAGAGCAAGAGACAAGTCTGGCAGCTTCAACGACCCAGCTTGCGGCGTCACCGCAAAAAGCGTGATCGCGTTGCCGTCCATAAAGCCCCACCGCCATGCCGCAGTCTCGATTACCGCACGTCCGCCGACCCTCTCAATGCGCTTCAGCGCCTCTTCCCTGTCAAGACCATTGCGCACCGCGACGGCGTTTGCGGCACGGCCAAGAAGCGTGTCTACCACAAGCCGCCGCTTCCGCTCAATCGCAGACTTCGATTTCTGGCGAACATCCTCGACAATGGCCTTGCTGCCATCGTACCGTATCTTCTTCGTGGCGAACTGAACCATTCGTCCAGGAAGCTGATAGCCGCGCAAAAGACCGCCAGGCGCGTCAATCTCCCGCTCTGGGAAAGTTATGTAAAAGAGGGCTCGCATTACCGCGGTGCGAAGCTCGTCTTTTGAATTTTCCGGAAGGACTACGCAACCGTTATTCTCGACTACCCACCTCGCCGCCTCAGCCGCCTTTGCCGGATCAGCCACCTCTATCCTTCGACCGATCCATCCCTTGCCAACCTCAGCTCTCGTTTCGACAAGGCGCGGCTTTTGTCTGTCGCCCGCCTCATATCTGCGCTTGCGCGGATTGAATGTCGCGCTCCAAGTCATGTAGAACCGTTCTCCCGCGCCATTGGGGTCGTGGACATAAAACTCGAAATCGCGCGAAATCGCCCCCAGATTTTCTTCGCGGTTTCTCTCGTCGGTAAGCGCATCGAACATCGCGTCGTCTTCCATCTCGAAGAGGCACATCATCTTGTCACGCACCAGTTCCGTGATCATGTCCGCGTCTGTAGTCCGCCAGACGGCACCCTTCGCCCCCGAAAGAATCAGCCGCTCGTATGGTTCGGGGCCATACGCCGGCTTTTCGATGATCTGCCAGCCATACCACCCTTCCTTCAACATCACCGCGACAAACTTGCGGCCATTCTTCCTGAGAAAGATTACGCGAGAAGTCCTATGCCGTTTCGCCGAGCAGTCGACGCCTGTCATGGGGCTTCCAAACGACAGCCGGACATCGGTGTATGGCTTTGCCGTCTTGGAGTCTGCCAGCCATGTTGCGAAATTACGCCATGCCCTGAACCACCTCGGAACAGCCGCCCACTCGCCCTTGCCGTTTTCGTCGAACTTCTCGCCAAGATATTGCGCGGCAAATTCCTTAAGCTTGCGCGAGGGTGTCTTCTTCCACCCCTTCGCCCTCATCATCTCCAGCGCCTCGGCATGGGTTTCAAATCGCTCAAGGTCGTAGTTGAAGAACTTTCCAAGCGTCGTCCTCGTCGGCTCCACTGGTCTGAGCGTCGTGGAGAAGTCGGCATGGCACGACCACAGCCCCACGGCTTTTTCGGGGCTTCTTATTTCAAGGAACCTGTCGGTTTTTTCTTTCAGCTTGTTCTGCGGCATGTAGCAGTCTGCTCTTTGGATTGCTTGCTGTTGAGTCAGATTCTATCATTCTGCACACAGCAACGTCAAGCGGTCGCGATGTTACTTCCCCGCCTCAACCGCCAGCCGCCTGAAAAACAGGCGTTTCGTGGGGTGTGTCCCCATCCAGACTTCCATATTACGCCTCAAGGCAGAACATCATTAGCGGATTCTGCTTCGCAACATCGGCATGGCTTGCGATAAACGCGTGGTTGTTCGCGACCATTTCGTCGAAAGTCACAGGCTCGAAGTTGTTGACGTCCGCTCCGGCATTCAGCATTCGGGAGCGGCGTGCAATCAGCGGCCAGTAGTCGTCCCTCACGTTGTTGTGGATGTGTCCGTAGACCATGTAGCCCCGCCGCGCCTGCGGATAGGAAAGCATCGGATAGTGGCAGAGCGTCAGAACCCTTCCGTCGACCTCGACTTCCTTGAGAGTCTGGACGCTTGCGAAATAGTCGGACGCCTCCACCCTCTTCATCCACGTATGGTCGTGGTTTCCGACTATGAGGTGCTTGCGTCCGTTGAGCGCCTTCAGGATCGGCTCGACCTTCGCCGCCCGGAAGAACAAGTCACCAAGTATATAGACTGTGTCGTCGGTCTTAACCTTTCCGTTCCATTTGGAAAGCAACGCCTCGTCCATCTCCTCGACCGTCTCGAACGGTCGGCTGCAGAGGCGGATGATGTTGAAATGCCCGAAATGCTGATCTGACGTAAAGAATGTCATAGATCACTCCAGCGACGAAATGAATGCGGTGATAGATGCAGCCGCCTCTTCTGGCGGCACATCAAGCCATGCATTGACTGGCCTTGATAGATTTCGCATAAACA
>ODAI013478081.1_pt1 | contig 24715 bp, 16 predicted proteins | sample 1539321 | NCBI WGS metagenome assembly ODAI01 (sample SAMN02144231, study PRJEB22623) | gut metagenome | biome: sheep rumen | host: Ovis aries | place: New Zealand
CAACGACCTATTCAGCCGCTGCTGGTGCATGACGCTATGGTTGCATACAAGGTGCACCACACGATGAGCGAGGTGGAGTGGCGCCGCCTGTTCCCGCTCTATGCCTACGATACTGCCGATGTACTGTCTTCGAGCTGGCCGGTGGCGCAGACCGTCGTGGAGGGCGAGTGGAAGGTGGACGGTGACGAGCGTATCGACCTGCCGCAGCTTATCTCGGGTTACTACCGCATCACGGCCACCACCCAGGGCGCCGAGCCCCTGGAGCATACCCTCTGCCTGACGCGCAAGGACGCTCGCCGCGTGCAGAGCAGCAGGCTTCTCTGGCATGACCTCGACAAGCGCCGTGCTGAGGTGGGGGAGAGGGTGACACTGCAGTTCGGCTCCGCTTTCGCGGGCACGCAGATATATTATATGCTACGCGTAGGTAAGGAAGACCGCGTGTTCCGCCGCGTGGATTGCCGCGACGACGCCATCCATACCGAATACATCGACGTGGACAGCTCGATGCTCGGTGGCTTCCAGGTGGAACTCTTCACCGTCCGCGAAGGCATCGTGGAGCAATGGAACGAGACCGTCGAGGTGCCCTTCAGCCACAAGGAGCTGAAGGTGGCAATCTCAACTTTCCGTGACAAGTTGCTACCTGGTGAGACGGAGGAGTGGACCATTCGAGTGGAAAGTGGAAAGAGTAAAGTGGAAAGTGGTTTGATTATGGCGATGTATGACGACGCGCTGAACAGCTACGGTGGCTCCGGCTGGGGCTTCTGGCCTTGGCGGCGTAACAGTTCGGCGCGGATGGACTACGATCGCATCGGGGACAATGGCTACCCCGCCGACTGGCTGGTGCAAGCCACCCGACCGAGCTACAACGGCACCTACCCCATCGTGTGGAGCCTCGTCGAGGCCCTGCCTTACTACAACCGCTGGCGCGGCGGCCGCATCATGTACAAGACCGCCGCAGCGCGCAACAGCGCCGTCGTGGAATTGTCCGTGGTGGAGGACGATGCCGTAGTCGAAGAGAGCGCCACGGCGCGCGGCGAGAGTGGCATGGTGACCATGCAGGGCAACGTGAGAAAAGGCTCCGTGAACAGCGATGAAGCCGAAGAGATGGTGATTCAAACCGCTCAGGAGGAACCTATCGCCGTAGGCGGCGTCGGCTACAGCGACGGCGGCGCGCAGCCCGAGGTGCAGGTGCGCACCAACCTCAATACGTTGGCTTTCTTCGCCGCCGACGTGCGCACCGACAGCACCGGTACTGCCACCTACCGCTTCACGGTGCCCGAACTGCTCACGCGCTGGAACGTGCGTGGCCTGGCCGTCACCAAGGACCTCAAGAGCGGCACGCTCAGCAAGACGCTCGTCACCAGCAAGCCCCTGATGGTGCAGCCCAATATGCCGCGCTTCCTGCGTAGCGGTGACTCGCTGAGCCTGATGGCCAAGGTGGTGGTGGCGGAGCCGAAATCGGCTCCAGCTCTGGTGGAAGTGGCCTTCCTGCTGACCGATGCCGCCACGGGCGACACTCTCTGTCACCATGCCGAGGAGGTGCTGGTGAAGGATGCTGCACAGGTGATGTTCGACGTCGAGGTGCCGCACAATGTCTATGTGGCCACCTACAAGATAGTGGCCACCACCAATGGTATGAGCGACGGCGAGCAGGGACAGGTGCCTGTGGTCACTAACCGTCAGGCTGTCACTGTCAGCAAGGCGCTGTACATCAACGGGGCTGGGGAGAAGCACTTCTCGATGCCCGAGTGGCTTGTCAGTAGTGGTACGCGCAAGCCGCAGTTGGTCGGCGCCGAGGTGACGGGCAACCCCGTCTGGCTGGCCGTCAAGTGCATGCCCTACCTCAAGACCTACGAGAACCCCTCGACCCTCTACCTGGCCAACCAGCTCTACATGAACAGCAAAGGCCGGGATATCCTTAAAGACCTGAAGAACCTGAAGGACTTTAACGACCTTAAGGGCACTTCCAGCCGTCTGCGGATGAACGAGGATGTGAAGCAGACCCTGCTGCAGGCCACGCCGTGGGTGCAAGATGCCCAGAGCGAAGAGGAGCAGATGGCTGCGGTGGCCAACTATTTCGACCGCGAACGTCTCGATGCCGAGTTGAAGAAAGTTTCCGACGAACTGGCCGGCCGCCAGAACACCGATGGCGGCTGGAGCTGGATGCCCGAGGGCAAGAGCAGCCTGTGGGTGACGCAGAATGTGCTGAAAAAGTTGAAAGTGGAAGGTGGAAAATGGAAGTCGGAGACCGACCGTGCGCTTGCCTATATTGATAGAGAGCAGCAGCGCTACTACGACCGCTACGTCAGGCCTTACTTGAAGAAGGGATATAAGTGGGAACCCACCGACATCGACTACCTCTACACACGATCGTTCTACGGTAAGGCGAATACCGAGGCCTACAAGTTCTACTACGACAACGCCCTCAAGCACTACAAGGGCTACGAGAACCTCTACACCCAGGCCCAGCTGGCGCTCATCTTCCATCGCCACGGCGACCGCCGCCAGGCTCTCGACCTGCTGCGCCGCCTGAAGGAGAAAGCCCTCTCCAGCGACGAAATGGGCCTCTATTGGCGCGACAACCAGAGCAGCTGGTGGTGGTACCAGCGCCCCATCGAGACGCAGGCCCTCCTCATACAGGCCTTTGCCGAGATAACGCCCGACGACCGCCAGACCATCGGCCTCATGCAGCAGTGGCTACTCAAGCAGAAGCAGACCACCCATTGGGGCAACGACCGCGCCACCACCGAAGCCATTGATGCATTGTTGGTTAATAATGTGGAATTAGACATTAAGAATGAGGAATCGCCCGTGGAACTGACTGTCTTCGGCACCCCCATGACCGCCGAACCCCAGGGGCTCGAAGGCTACCGCACGCAGCGGTGGACCAGCACCGCCCTCGACACCCTTCGTTCTCATGGCAGTAGCGACATTGTCGTCCGCATGGCCGACAATCCCTCGGCGGGAGGACCCGCCATTGCGTGGGGGGCCGTGTGGTATCAGTTCACCGACGACATAGACAAGATACCCTCTTCCGATATGGGCATCTCCGTGTGTCGCAGCTACCAGATGCCGGACAAACTGAAAGTAGGCGACAAGGTGAAGGTGCGCATCGACATCCAGTGCGACCGCACGATGGAGTATCTCGAGCTTATCGACGGACGCCCTTCGTGTGCTGAACCCCTCAGTACCCGTGCCGGCTGGCGTTGGAATGAAGGTCTGAGTTATTATATAGTGGTCAACAATACCGACACCCGTTGCTATATCGAACGTCTCGAGAAGGGTAAATACTGGTTCGAATACGAGGTCTATGTCACCAATCCAGGCCAGTTTATGAGCGGCCCTGTCACCATCCAGTGCATGTATGCCCCCGAGTTCCGTGCCACGGTACCGGCTCAGACAATGGTTGTCCTCCCTTAGAACAGGCGGATTGTCCTTTGCTTTGCTTTTATCTCTGCCGTTCTTCATGAATTCAAGAAAAAACGATGGAAGAACGCTATTGCAACTATAAGTGAATTAGGCAGCTTGAGGGTGTTGAAAAAAAAACTTGCAATTTACTGTTATTCTTTATACCTTTGTGGCAGTATAAGGGAATATCCATTATTGTGCAATCTATTAATCCATAAAACGATACAATATGTATAAGATTGAAAGGCATCCTATACTCGACATTCCGCAACGCGAGAAAGTGGAGTTTTTGTTTGAAGGCAAACCTGTGTGTGGCTACAAGGGCTACACCATTGCTAAAGCCCTCCACGAGGCAGGCTATCCCGTGCATAGCCATTCCCTTGCGGGCCGAAACCGCTCGCTGGAATGCGGCATCGGCAAGTGTGGTGCCTGCGAGATGCTGGTTGACGGCCGCGTGCGTCGCATTTGCATCACGCCCGTCGATGGGGTGAAGGAGGTGCGCCTTATCACCCATGAGGCCGACTTGCCGGGGGTCACTTTCGAGGCTCCCGCCAAAGGAGAGGCGGTGAATTCCCTTGCCATTTATAAAACGACGGTGGCCATCATCGGCGCCGGTCCTGCCGGTCTGGCTTGTCGCGAGCAACTCAATTCGTTCGGTATCGACAATCTGGTTATCGACAGCAATTCCCGCATCGGCGGCCAGTTCAACATGCAGACCCACCAGTTCTTCTTCTTCGAAAAGGAGAAGAAGTACGGCGGTATGCGTGGTTTCGATATTGCAAAAACCTTGGCCGGCGACAATACCGACGGCATTTTACTCAACTTCACTGTATGGGACATTCTCGAGGGTCCTCGTATTGCCATCAAGAATAGCGCCACAAGCGAGATGGCCTATGTCGATGCGCAGTTCCTCGTGGTGGCCACGGGTGCTGTCCCTTTCATGCCTGCCTTCGAAAACGACGATGTGCCGGGTGTCTATACCGCCGCGGTGTTCCAGAAGATGATGAACCAGGAACACTCCCTGCTGGGCAAGCGGGTGCTCACCGTGGGTGCCGGCAATATCGGCTACCTCACTTCCTATCAGGCTATGCAGGCCGGTGCCACCATCAAGGCCATTATCGAGGCTATGCCCCGCGAGGGCGGCTTCCCCGTGCAGGCCAACCGGGTGCGCCGTCTCGCAATCCCCATCATGACGGGCTACACCCTTGTCCGGGCCATCCCCAATGCCGACCATACGGGCATCACCGGTGCTGTCATCGCCAAGTGCGAGAATTTCAAGGCGGTTCCCGGCACAGAACAGATAATCGATGATATCGACATCATCAACATCTGCACCGGTCTTGTGCCGGACAACCAATTGCTCACTAAGGGGAAAGAACTCTTCGGCCACCATGTCTATGGAGTGGGTGACGCAGTGCGCATCGGCGAGGGTACCAGCGCCGTGTTGCGCGGCCGCCAGTCGGCCTACGAGATCGCCCAGGAGTTGGGCATCCGCTTCAATTACGACGAATACCTCGACATCTCGCGCCAGTACATCGACTCGCAGCAGCATCCCATCCGTCTGCTCGAGAAGCCCAACCTACCCAGCGCCGAACGCATGGCCATGAAGCCTTTCGTGCAGCTCGACTGCCTCTATGGCTTTGCCTGCAACCCCTGCACCTTCAGCTGCCCGCAGGGCGCCATCAGCAAGCCCACCACCAGCAGTACGCCGACGGTGGATTATGACAAGTGTATAGGTTGTATGGCCTGTGTGAACCATTGCCCGGGGTTGGCTATCTTCGGATACAACCTGGCCAAGAACTGGTGTTTCCTCCCCATCGAGTACGAAGTGGCCGACGGCGCCGAGGTCTATCTGGTTGACAACAACGGCCACAGGATTGGCGAGGGCAAGGTGGAGAAAGTCCAGATGAAAGACAACAGGACCAATGTGGCTCGTGTCTTTGTCACTCAGGTCGATGGCCAGATGACCGACATCAAGGGTTTCATCGCCAAAGACCGCTATCCCGAGCCGCTGATCATGAAACCTCTCTTTCCCGTAGAGGGGAAAACATACATCTGCCATTGTGAGGACATCACCGATGAGCAGATGCTCGCCGTTGTCGGCGACCGCAAGTATATCTCCGTCGATGAGTTGAAGCATATCACCCGCATGGGCATGGGCCCCTGTCGCGGCAAACGTTGCATCGCCCGCGCCCGTCAGGTGCTGCGTGCCCACGGCATCGAGCTCACCGGCGACGCCTCCCCCCGCGCCCCGCTCAGCAACCAGGTGACCCTCGCCGACGTCTATACCGAGGGGCGCAGGGAGGTCTATGTTTTCCCCAAGGGCAACGATGTGCAGCATGAGGAGGTGAAGGTCTTCATCGCCGGCGGCGGCATCGCGGGCAGCGGCCTGTTCCGCTACTTCAGCGAAGCGGGGTTGAAGCCCGTGATGGTCAACTGGAGCCGCGGTGCCTCGTGGCGCAACATCGGTGGGGGACGTCCGGCATTCTCCAACCCCGACATCGCCGACATCGCGCAGCACAGTCACGAGATTTTCAAGAGCATCCAGGCGGTGCACAACATCAACTACAAGCCCACCCATTATGTGAACCTGGTGCACGACGAGGCCACCTACAAAGCCCTCGACGCCAGCCGCGCCTGGAGCGATGCCTACATGATCGACCGCAAGGATTTCAAGCGCGAGATCTCGCCCCTTTGGGACGACAGCCGCGACACCTACAGCCACGCCCTCATCACGCGCGACTGCTGGCAGGCCACCCCGGGCCGCGTCATCGACTTCATCCGCGGCATCGGCGTCTCGCTCGGCGGCCGTTATTTCGAGGACACTGAGCTCCTCAGCGTCTGGCGCAAGGGCGACAAGGTGATCGCTCTGGTGCGCAACCACGAAGGCAAGTATATCGAATACACCTGTGGCCACTTTGTCAACGCCATGGGGTGGGGCGCCGAGAAGTTCACCGACATGCTCGGCATCGACACCGGCCTCTACCCCGTGAAGCACCAGGCTTTCATCACCCGTCGCCTGCCCTTGATGGGTCCCAACGGAGGTCCGCTCGACATGATCATCGACCGGCGGCACTACAAGGGCTTCAGCGCCGTCTATGGGCAGCAGTTCGAACACACCGGCCAGATCATCGGCTGCGCCAGCCCCGACACCGACGCCTACGAGACGCGCCAGAACATCAAGTACAACAGCAGGGAATTCCTGGAAATCGTGAGCCAGGTGTTTGCCGAATGGCTGCCCTCCCTCAAGGAGGTAAGCTTCCTGGCCTGCTGGGCCGGCCGCTACACCGAGCCGCGATACATCGTGGATCCCGAGGTCGGCCTGCTTACGGGGCTCCGCGGCCACGGTTTCATGCTGGGCCAGTACCTCGCTAAGCTTTATGTCGATAAGTACCTGGGCCGCGAAGTGCCGGGCTACATGAACGACCTGGCACTCAGTGGCCATGGTCTCAGCGAGAACGCCTTCAAATAAACCTCCGATGGAACCCAAAGAGCAACGTTATGAGCGGCTACTGCCACAGGTAGCCGCTCTCTGCGACGGCGAGCGTGACCTCATAGCCAAGATGGCCAACGTCAGCGCCCTCCTACACCACGAATTCAACTTCTGGTGGACAGGCTTCTATCGAGTGGTCGGTGGAGAGCTGTTATTGGGACCCTTTCAGGGGCCGTTGGCGTGTGTCCATATCGCCTACGGGCGCGGAGTGTGCGGCACCGCCTGGAAAGAGCGGCGCACCGTCGTGGTGCCCGACGTCGAGCAGTTCCCCGGCCACATCGCCTGCAGCTCCGAAAGCCGCAGCGAGATAGTTGTCCCCGTCTTCCAGAACGATGAAGTGATAGCCGTCCTCGACATCGACAGCCGCGACCTCAATACCTTCGACGCCACCGACGCCTGCTACCTCGAGCGCGTCGCCGCCCTGCTGGTTCAGGGGTAACACCTATTGTTTATCTTCTGGTCAACTTCACTTGCCGAAAGGTGGGAGAATTGGTTGCGATGTTCTAGAGCGAGTTGTAGGCGGGGCTGAAGGTGTCGCCGTCGGTGACACGGCCCGTGGTGAGCCCTTTCTTGAGCCAGCGCGTTCGTTGTGCCGAGGTGCCGTGGTTGAAGGTCTCGGGCATGGTGCGGCCATAGGCTTGTTTCTGCAGGTAGTCGTCGCCGATTTTGGAGGCGGCGTTGAGCGCCTCCTCGATATCGCCGTCTTCGAGCGAGCCGAACATCCGGTTGTCGTGGAAGGCCCACACGCCGGCGTAGAAGTCGGCTTGCAGTTCGAGGCGGACGCTGGTCTGGTTGTATCCGGCGGTGTTTTGGCCGTAGCGTGCCATCTGCCGGTGGGCTTCGTCGAGGGTGCCCAGCAGGTTCTGCACATGGTGGCCCACTTCGTGGGCGATGACATAGGCGTAGGCGAAGTCGCCGTCGGCGCCAAGCTGCGACCGCATGCCTTTGAAGAATTCCAGGTCGAGATAGACGGTCTGGTCGGCCGAGCAGTAGAAGGGGCCGGCGGCCGAGGTGGCGTTGCCGCAACCGGAGCTGACGGCGTCGGAGAAGATGACCATCTTGGGGGGCTGGTAGGTGTGGCCCATCTTCTTGAATTCGGCGGTCCACACATCTTCGGTGCCGGCGAGGATCTGCCGGCAGAAGGTCATCAGCTCCACATCCACCTGGCTGTAGTCCCGGCCGTCGGTGTGTTCGGAGGAGGAGCCCTGTGCCATCTGCAGGAGGGTGCCGGTGTCGGGGGCGCGGCCCGTCAGGAGCCATATCAGTGCTACGATGATGATGCCGCCGAGACCGAGGCCACCGGCTTTGACGGCTCCGCCTTTCCCGCGGCGGTCTTCCAGGTTGTTGCTTTCTCTGCGATGGTTGAGGTTCATGCGTTGTAATTAAAAATTAATAATTAAAAATTAATAATCAATAATCAATAATTAAAAATTAAGAATTAGGAATTGAGGATTTTTTCGAGGGGTTCGACGGCGGCGGGCCAGGAGTAGTGGTCGAGGACGAAGCGGTGGCCGGCGTCGGCGATGGAGCGATGCAGCTCGTCAATGCTGAGTTTCACTATCAGGTCGGCCAATTCGGCGGCGCTGTCGCCGACAAGCAGGTGCTCCCAAGGGGTGGCTCCCAGCGGGGTGGCGGCCAAGGTGGTGGTGACGCAGGGGAGATGCATGGCCATGGCTTCGAGGAGCTTGTTCTGCATGCCGGAGCCGATGCGCATAGGTGCGACGAATATCCTGGCTGATGTGTAGGCTTCGCGTATGTCGTCCAGGCGGCCGCTGACGGTGACCCTGGGGCCGGCCAATGCGCGGACGGCGGGTTTGGGGTCGGCGCCGGCAATAAGCACCCGTACGCCATAGGGGCATTGCTTCCATACCAGCGGCATGATTTCTTTCACCAGCCAGCAGGCCGCATCGACATTGGGTGCATAGGCCATGTTGCCGGTGAAGACTATTGAATAGTGTCTTGTGTTTAGTGTTAAGTGTTTAGTGTTGAAGTAGTCTGTGTCGACGCCGTTGGGGACGAGGTGCACCGAGGGGTCGAGTGCGTCGCGGTCGATGGGGCTGATGACGGTGGCGGCGTCGAAGAGGGAGAGCGCCTGCTGTTCGACGCGCTGCAGGGCGCGGTATTCATAGTTCAACACGAGCCGCAACGGGCCGTGGGAGCGCTGCATGCGACGGAGGGTGTTGAGGGAGAGTGCATCCTGGAAGTCGAGCACCTTGCGGCGGGAGGAGCCTTCGACGACGGGGATGGTGCGCACCATCTGGCAGTAGATTACGTCGGGCTGCACCTGTCGTTCCCAGTCGGCAAAGGCCCGCCGGGCACGGCGGGAACTCCAATAGCCCAACTGCAGAGGGCGGCGGGAGAGGAGAGCGCGGAGGATGCCCCAGGCGGATTCCCACCAGCGGATTTGCAGGTGGCGGACGGCGGAGCAGCAGGCGAGGAGACGGCTGTAGGAGTCGTGAGGCACGGGGGTGTGGGAGAGGGCGAAGAGATAGATTTCGTGCCGCTTGGCGAGTTCCACAATCTGATGGTAGGCACGCAGCTTGTCGCCCTTGTCGAGGGGGTAGGGGAATCGGGGCAGCAGTAGGAGTATTTTCATCGGTTCAGAACAGTTGGGTTTGAGTGCCTTCGGCAAAACCTTGGCGGTCGGTGACGGCGTCGGAGGCCGGCTCTGCGCCGGCATCCTGCCGATTGTCGTCCGCTACGACCTCGGGGGGGTCGGGTTTCAGCGGCTGCAGCCAGTGGAACCGCTCGACGGCGAAGGTGGAGACGCGTTTGCCGCGAGCCTTGTGGCTCTTGATGCCGATGAAATCGTCCACCTCGATTATCTCGCTCTGTATCTTCTTGCCGCTGTCGATGGTGTAGATCACTTCGAGCCGGGGGTGGAAGTCGAGGCAGAGGTCGATGAGTGAGCTTCCGTCGTCGTCGAGGAATGGCTGTTTGCGGTCGGTGGGCTCGGGGATGAACCGTTTGAGATAGGGGTAGCCTTCGGGGGAGCGGTAGAGCACGGTGAGGGGTTGGTCGGGCCGGTATTTGAGGAGCCTGATGAGGTCGTCGTCGTAGTGGTTGCCCAGGTCGAACGAGGTGGTGCGGTAGGATGCGTTCTGCATGATGGCCAGTATCTTGTCGGCGCCATGGAACTCGCCGAGGAAACGGCCGGCCTCGTTGACATTGAGCCGCTTGACGCTCTCGTCGAACCAGATCTTGCGGGCGCTGAGGGTGCTTACGCCCTCGTCCTTGAGGTTGATGGAGCGGACTGGGTTGCGGGAGAGGATGTTGCCGATGGCGTCGCGTCCTTTGATGGCGAGCGTCTTGAAGTCGAAGTCGAAGCTGACTTTTTTGATTTTAGGGTTGCTGACGTGATGGATGGTGACGACTTCGGCTTCGCCGTTGGGGTTGGCCGTGAAGTAGAGGATTTTGCTGCCTTTGGAGCCTTTGGTGAGGAGGTATTCGCGGTCGCGGGTGACGGAGGTGACGCTGAAGCGTTTGACCATGGCGTAGCCAGCGGGGCCGTCGCGGTAGATCATGTTATAGACGGTGCGTTCGTCGCGTTTCCGGAAGACGGAGACGTAGAGGAGTTCCTTGCAGTCCTGGGAGCCTACGAAACCTTTTTCCTGCACTTTGGAGACAATCATGGTGCCGTCGCGGCGGAAGGCGATGATGTCGTCCATTTTGGAGCATTCGCAAGCCACTTCGACTCCGTCCTCGCGTTTGAGGCCCCAACCGGCGAAACCGGTTTGGTAGTTGACGTAGAGTTTTTCGTTGGCGATGGCGACTTGGGTGGCTTCGATGTCGTCGAAGTTACGGATTTCGGTTTTGCGTTCACGCCCCTTGCCGTATTTTTTGAGGATGTCCTGGAAATAGCGGATGGCGTAGTCGGTGAGGTGGTCGAGGTGGTTTTTCACCTCGTCGATGGTCATTTCGATGCTTTCGATTTCATCGGCGGCTTTCTTTATGTCGAACTTGGAGATTTTTTTGACGGGTTTGTCGGTGAGTTTCAGCACGTCGTCGCGGGTGATTTCCCGTTTGAAGCGTTTTTGGTAGGGACCGAAGGCTTTGTGCATGTCATCGACCTGCTCTTCCCAACTTTGGCTGTCTTTCCGTTCCATTTTTTTGTAGATGCCTTTCTCGAAGAATATCTTTTCGAGGGATACCCAGTGCCAACGGTCTTCCAGTTCTGCGAGTTGGATTTCCAGTTCCTGTCGAAGCAGGTCACGGGTACGCATCGTGTTGTGCCGTAAAATGTCGCTGGCGGTAGTGAAAACGGGTTTTTCGTTGATGATGACGCAGGTTTGAGGGGAGACGGAGATCTGGCAGTTGGTGAAAGCGTAGAGGGCGTCGATGGTTTGGTCGGGGCTGACGCCAGAGGGCAGATAGACCACAATTTCCACCTCGGCGGCGGTGTTGTCGTCAACCTTTTTGATTTTGATTTTGCCTTTCTCGTTAGCGGTCAGGATGCTGGAAATGAGTACGTCGGTAGTGACGGTGTAGGGGAGTTCGGTGATGATGATAGCCTTGCGTTTTTCGTCGTAGTGCATCTTGGCACGGATACGCAGGCGTCCACCCAGAGCGGCATCGTTGTATTTGCTTACGTCTATCAGGCCGCCGGTGGGGAAGTCGGGATAAATCTCGAATGGGACGTTTTGCAGTATCTTGATGGAGGCTTCCAACAGCTCACAGAAGTTGTAGGGGTAAATCACCGAAGTCAGGGTGACGGCGATACCTTTGGTTCCCTGAGCCAAAAGCAATGGAAATTTAATGGGAAGGGTGACGGGCTCCTGCTTGCGGCCGTCGTATGAGGGTTTCCATTGAGTGGTTTTGGGGTTGAAGACGACTTCTTTGGCGAATTTCGACAGACGGGCTTCGATGTATCGGCCAGCTGCAGCGTCGTCGCCAGTGAGGATGTTGCCCCAGTTTCCCTGGCAGTCGATCAGGAGTTCCTTTTGCCCGAGGTTGACCAATGCCTCCTTGATACTCTGGTCGCCGTGTGGGTGGTACTGCATGGTGTTGCCAACGATGTTGGCTACCTTGGTAAAGCGGCCGTCATCGGTTTCTTTCATGGCATGCAAAATACGCCGTTGCACGGGTTTCAAACCATCGTCGATATCGGGTACCGAACGGTCGAGTATGACGTCGCTGGCATAGTCTATCCAGTAGTCCTTGAACATGCTGTTCAATGACAGGGTGGATCCTTGCTCCTGTATCTCTTCGTGTTCTAATTCTTCCATGTTGTTGTAGTGTTATCGGTCGTTGGCTTTCTTGAACATGCGGTCCCAACGAATCTTTTTGTGGTCTTTATCCCAGCTGAAATAGATAAATAATGCTTTTCCCGCGATATGGTCTTCTGGCACATAGCCCCAGAAGCGGCTGTCCTGGCTATGATGGCGGTTGTCGCCCATCATCCAATAATAGTTCTGTTTCACGGTGTAACTGTCGGTAGCCTCTCCGTTGATGTAATAGACTCCATCTTTTACCTCCAGCGTGTTGTTTTCATACACGGTGATCAGACGACGGTAGTAGGGGAGGATGCTGTCGTTGAGTTTCACCACCTCACCTTTGGCCGGAATATGAATAGGCCCGAAGTTATCTACACTCTGCGGGTATCCGACCATGTTAGGGAACAGCGATCCGTCGGTTTCGGCGGGAAGGGTGTCGGTATGCAGGAAGCTGCCCATGTCGGTGTAGGCCAGTCGGCTGGCCATCTTCCGTGTCAACGGAACAGTATAGACAGCCAGCATACGAGAGGAATCAATGAAGAAAGGACCCGAGTTGTCGATGTCGGCATAGCTCACCCCCAGACGGTCCATCTCCTGCATCACATACTGCGGAGGGAATCCTTTTACGTTGGTCAGGAAACTATAGGTGGTCTGTGACTCCCGAGGGGTCTCGATGGGTTTCCCGTTGATATACACCACTTGGTCGATAATCTGCAGGTCGTCGCCTGGCATTCCGATGCAACGTTTGATATAGTTGGTGCGTTTATCTACTGGGCGGGTGAACCAGCCATCTTTCAGCAGTTCCTGGTTTCCGTCACGCACAGCATCATAATAGGTGAACTGGTTGCCGGGAGAGGCGTGCAGGGTGGTGTCGCCAGCGGGGAAGTTGAATACCACGGCGTCATAGCGTTTTATGTGGGTGTATCCCGGATAGCGATGGTAAGGAAGCTTGATCCATTTTAGGTACGACTCCACCTTGTCACCAGTCAGGGGAATGGTGTTGTGCACCAGTGGTAGGCTCAATGGGGTTACTTCCACTCTGGGACCGTAGGCCAACTTGCTCACCACCAGGTAATCGCCCACCTGCAGGCTCTTCTCCATCGACGACGAGGGGATATTGTACAACTCGAATATGTTGCCGCGGATGATGGTGGCTGCCACAAGGGCGAACACAATGGCATCGGCCCAGTCGCGAGCTTCGCTGACTTTGGCCGGCGGGTCTGTCTTGGGGTCATGGTATGAGGATTTCTTGCTCAATCCAAGCACAGGAAGGTAAATCCACGGGAATATTACGGCTACCAGTTGCTCAACGAAACCGTAGCGACGGAATACCTTGGCGGTCTCCACCACCATCAGCAAGAAGCAAAACACGTTGATGGCCGGAATAAGGAAATAGATGTACCATTTCCAGCTTTTTCCGCACACCTTAATCCATACCACGATGTTGTAAATCGGTATCAGCGCCTTCCATGGTGCCACCCCGGCTTTTTTGAATACAAACCACAGTCCCAGCAGGGTGCCTGCAAAATAGAGAATTAACAGAATGTTGTATAGCATATTGTTAAAATTTTACTTACACATTATAGAATTAACGCATTCAGCGATTTTTTCTTTCTCCTTGTTCCAATCCATATCACTGCGGGCGGCGGCGAAGTCGTTGTCGCTCCATTTTCTAGCCAACACGCGCTTGATGCTTTCGGCCAGTTTTTTTTCTCCAGGAGCCTGCATCACTTCTCCCACCCCGTACTTTCTCACTACGCGTGCCATTTCTGGCAGGTCGCTCACCACCATGGGCACTCCCGCCGCCACAAAGTCTCCGATACGGTTGGGTAGGGCGTAATGGTAACTCAATCCCATGTCTTCGAGCATCACCAGTCCTACATCAGCCTGAGGTGTCAACTTGTGAAGATCCTCAAGGCTTACATGTCCAAGGAACTCCACGCGGTCGCTCCAACTCTTCCTACTGGCATAGGTTTTCATCTGTTCTAGCAGATCGCCACTTCCTGCCACCACCAGTCGGCAGTCGGGCAGCCACTCCAGTGCATCGATGGCCCAATCCACCCCTCGGCCAACGTTCACCGCACCTTGGTACAAGAGGGTGTGGAACTGTTTGTTGGCCTGAGGTTGTTTTCCATGTTCCATGTCCCACTTCACACTTGAAAGATTCCTCACCACAGCCATATCTGCCCCCAGAGTCTGTCGGTAGTGGTCGGCTATACTGTCGCACACCGTCAGGCGTGCATCGCACGTCGGCAGCAGCAGTCGCTCTATTGTGCGCCATACCCATCTCACCAATGGCTTGTGCTGTATTTCGGGCACCTCGGGAAACAACTCATGAGCATCCATAACCAGTTTGGCAGGGTGAAGAGTCAGTCTCGCGGCCAGCCAGCAGCCTATTAGGGTGTCGGTGTCGTTGGCCCACACGATGTCGGCATTCAATTGCCGCAGTTCCTTGGTCAGCCGCTGGTTGTATTCGGCATAAAAGCGCCATCCTTTGCGGTGTCGTAGTTTCACGCGGATGGTCTTGTATGGCAGCTGCAACGGTCGGCTCCATGGCAACTCACGACCAATCAGTATCACCTCATGTCCGGCTTCTTTCAGCGCTGCTGCATGGCGCAACAAACGACCGTCGGTGGCTATGTCGTTAGTCACCGCCAGCGCTATTTTATATGTTCCCTTGGCAATCAAGCCCTTAGTGATGGCTTTTGGCTTTTGTGCTTTTTATATTTAAATCTCATCTATAACGCATTTCGTTTTTTTTTCGTATTTTTGCACCCGAATTTTTATCAACAATGAAGAGAATATCTCTGTTTCTGATGCTTGTTGCCGTTGTATTGACCTCTTGTGGCGGCAACCGAAAGACCACCGCGGTACAGGCCGAGGCCCGTGTTTTTGATAAAGACCAGGTCTGGCAGCTGGTTTCCATGCGTGGCAAAGAGGTGTCGGCACGTGACGGTGTGGTCACATTAATGTTCTATCCTGAGGGCAATGCCCTCCGTGGTCTCGTCGCATGCAATCGCTATTTCGCTGACTATACTATGCAGTCCGGCAAGGTCGATGCCGACGGCACCCGCTATTCCCTCAAGGTCAGTTATATCAGCGGGGGAGATGTACAATGTCCCGAGGGTGATATGGCCTTTCAGGAACGTTACCTGAACCTCCTTGGCAAGGCCGATGCATGTCTTCTTACGGCACATGGCCTCACGCTCTATCAGCACGGCAAGGAAACGCTCCATTTTGAGATGCAATAACAAATCTCATTAACTTTTTAATTTCTTAATTGTGAAACTCTGCTACAAGTATTGCACCTTCCGTGTTTCTGTCAGCCTCTTGCGGAGCCTCAAACACCGTATGCGCTGGGTTCGTGCTGCCGGAGGCATTGTGGTCGATGACGGCGGCGACATGCTTCTCATACGACGCAATGGTCGTTGGGATCTCCCCAAAGGTAAGGTTGAACCTGGTGAAACTCTGCTTCAGGCGGCCCTCCGCGAAACCCTTGAAGAAACTGGCATAAAAACTCAGCCCCAGAGTCACTCGGCCACTTGCTCTCTCAAAACCTACCATATCTTCAATCTCTACGGAGGGTGGCACCTTAAGCAGACCACTTGGTTTCCGCTCCATGCCGTCGGCTGTCATCCGCAAGGAGTTGCCCAACAGGAAGAGGGTATCACCGATGTCGTATGGGTCTCGCCCGACGAGTGGCATCGCCTTCTCGCATCCTCCTATGGCACACTCCGCACACTTGAAAAACAGGTGCGATAAAATCAATTGTCTCAACTTACATGGGCTTCATTGACTCCTTAACGTCTTATTTTTTAATAAAATGGAACTCCTCAGCCAAATAGCTCTCTCCATGACGCCGGGTCTCGGCCCCACCAGCTGCCGCAAGTTGCTGGAACTCTATCCCGACCAGGACATCTTCTCGCTGCCGCCTTCTGAAATCAAGGCCGCTTTCGGAAGCCACCACGCTATCGCCGAAGCTATCCTTGGCCGCACGGCATTCCCGCGGGCCGAAGAGGAAATTCGGTTCTGTGAGCGTAACAAAATACGTGTGCTTTTTTATACCGATGAGGCATTTCCCCAGCGGCTCAACCGAGAGGAGACGCAGGATTGTCCCGTGCTGCTCTATGTCAAAGGCGACCTCGACCTCAATCCCGAGCGTGCGGTGTCTGTTGTCGGCCCCCGCCATGCCACACCGCAAGGCCGTGATGTCACCGACAGGTTGGTCGCACAAATGGTTCCGCTTGCCACGCCCATTGTCAGCGGCTTGGCTTATGGCATCGATACCGCCGCCCACACCGCCGCCCTTGCCCACGGCCTGCCTACCGTCGCTGTCCTCGGCCACGGTCTCGATCGCATCTATCCTTCGGCTAACCGCCGTTTGGCCATTGAAATCCTCGAAAAAGGCGGAGCCCTCGTCACCGAGTACCCCAACGGTACAGTCATCAATCCCGGCTACTTCCCTGCCCGCAACCGCATCATAGCGGCACTCTCGGATGCCACCGTGGTTGTCGAGGCATCCGAGAAAGGTGGAGCCCTCATCACTGCCGCCATTGCCAGTGGCTACCATCGCGAGGTCTTTGCTGTGCCGGGACGCGTCGCCGACAAATATTCCACAGGCACCAACAACCTCATTGCCACCCACCGCGCCCTCCTTGTTCGCAACGCCGACGATATCGCTTACCAGATGGGGTGGCCGCTCACTTCCCGTCAGTCTGCCGACGACAGCCAGCAGCAACTCTTTGCAACGCTGAACAAAGAAGAACAGCATGTGTTGGATTTGTTGCATGACCATCAGCAACTCACTCTTGAAGAGCTGGCTTCCCTGACTGATATGTCCATGCCGCGGATGGCGGCCCTGATGTTCAATCTCGAAATGCAGAAAGCCGTCCGTGTCCTCCCCGGTCACCTCTACCAGCCTTTGTTATTATAATATAAAAGAATTCTTCTGTCTCTGCGGTATTACAATAGTAATGTCGGATGGTGTCGAGTGAGGGAAATTATCGGGTAAATACAATAAAGCGCTACAAGGGGCGTTAATAAAGCATGATGAAGAATTTCACAACTATCATGGCGGCGTTGGCAGTGATGCTGACGGCTGCCGCCTGCGCTCCCAAGACGCAGGATTTCTCTGCCGCCGACGGCAGCGTGACCGCCACCGTCAAGGTGGGCACCGACCAATGGAAGATTACCGATGCCCGTGGCCACGAACCCGTGGAGGACTACGACTCGATGCGCGTGGTTGAGGTGGGAGAGGACGGTCACCCGATGACGGTCATCTATTACCGTGGCACCGAGCAGCATGTGCGCCAGTATTACAGCACCATGCAGGTGCGTGCAGAGGGCATGACCGCCGACGGCCGCCGCGAGGGCCGCTGGGTGTTTTACCATCCCAACGGCAACATACAGAGCGAGTGCACCTATGTTAACGGACTGGAGGAGGGATCTTACCGTGTTTATCGTGAGGACGGCCGTCCCTATTACATAGGCCAGTATGCCGCCGGCAAGCAGGTGGGCACGTGGGAGTTCTACGATCCCGATGGTAACCTGGCCGGAACGAAGGAGTATTGAGACGGTGATTGACCTGGGGCTTGACATCTATCGCGTTATCGGACGTGAGGCAGATCGCATGGGAGTGGATGCCTACGCCGTGGGCGGTGTGGTACGCGACCATTTCCTGCAACGCCCCTGCACCGACATTGACGTGGTGTGTATCGGCCACAGCGAAGGCGGCGAGGTACATGTCGGCATCGAGTTGGCCAAGGCGGTATCGGCCGCCGTGGGGGGCTCCAAGGTGTCGGTGTTCAAGACCTTCGGCACCGCTTCGTTCCAATACAATCATTTGCAACTTGAATTTGTGGGTGCCCGTCGCGAGAGCTACAGCCACGACAGCCGCAAGCCGGTGGTGGAGAACGGCACCCTCGAAGACGACCAGCGCCGGCGCGACTTCACGGTCAATGCGTTGGCGGTCTGCCTCAATGCCGACCGCTACGGCGAACTGATGGACACCTTCGGTGGCATCCGCGACCTGAACGACGGCATCCTGCGCACCCCCCTGGATCCCGATATTACCTTCAGCGACGATCCGCTGCGCATGATGCGTGCGGTGCGTTTCGCCTCGCAGCTTGGCTTCCGCATAGAGAATGATACTTTCGAGGCCATTGCCCGCAACGCCAAGCGGATAGAGATTGTCAGCGCTGAGCGAATCATGGTGGAACTGAATAAAATCATGCTCTCGCCTGTGCCAAGCGTGGGACTGAAGCTGATGCAGAAATGCGGCCTGATGGCGCTCATCCTGCCGGAAGTCAGTGCACTGCAAGGGGTGGAGACTGTAGATGGACGCGGTCATAAAGACATCTTCTACCACACCATGCAGGTGATTGACAATGTGGCTGCCGGTAGCGAAAACCTATGGCTTCGCTGGGCCGCACTGCTGCATGACATCGGCAAGCCTGGTGTGAAACGCTATGAGCAGAAGCAAGGTTGGACCTTCCATGGTCATGAAGCCCGTGGAGCCCACATGGTCAAGCGCATCTTCAAGCGGCTTCGCCTACCCAACGGGGCCGAAATGCGTTATGTGGAAAAATTGGTCATGCTGCACATGCGCCCCATCGTCCTCAGTGAGGACGTGGTCACTGACAGCGCTGTGCGTCGCCTGCTGTTCGAGGCGGGTGACGATATCGATGATCTGATGCTCCTCTGCAATGCCGACATCACCAGCAAGAACCCCGACAAGGTGAGAAAGCACAAGTCCAATTTCGAGTTGGTGAAGCACAAGTTGGTCGAACTGGAGGAACGCGACCGCATCCGCAACTTCCAGCCTCCTGTGGGCGGCGAGGACATTATGCGTACTTTCGGTATAGGTCCCTGTCGCGAGATAGGCATTATCAAAGATGCCATCAAAGATGCCATCCTTGACGGACAAATACCCAACGAGCGTGATGCCGCATGGCAGATGATGCTCAGCCTCGGTGCCGGTCTGGGGCTCTCCGCTGCTCCTGATGAGATGTGACTTTTTTGATAGGAAGTTGTTATTTCAAAAAAAAATGTATATTTGCAGTTTGAATCGCAATTATAAGAAAATAATATAACATATTCACTATGAAAAAGATATTTGCATTGTCGGCCGCCCTTCTGCTTTGCGGGGGTGTGCTGTTTGCACAGAAACCGAAGTCTGTGCCCGAAAAAGACGTCAAGGTCAACTATGTTAAGGACTTTCAGCGCCAGGTGAAAGATGCCACCGACATTGCCTGGTGGCAGGTCGATTCGCTCACCTTCAAGGTGACCTATCTTGATAATGAGAAAAGCCGTCAGGGTATGGTCTTCAACAACAAAGGGAGCGAGACACATTACTATATCGAGAAACAGTATATTCCTGCTGCCATCAAGGATACGGTTTCCCATCTCTATCCCAAGCACAGCATCCAGGATGTGTGGGTGCGCAAAGTCCGTGGCAAGATGACCTACCAAGCTGAGATTTCCCGCAAGAGCGGCTTCCTTTGGTGGAAGAAAGAATCCGACATCAAGACCCTCTCTTGGGAGGTCGATGGCAAGTACATCGGAGAGTAAATTTAATCTATGAAGATATAAGAGGAGGGGCTCACATCAGTGAGCCCCTCCTCTTTGTCTTATTCGGCGTCGCGTCCGTGGCAGTTCTTGTACTTCTTTCCGCTGCCGCAGGGGCAGGGGTCGTTGCGGCCCACCTTCTTCTCCACATGCACCGGCATCTGGCGCTGGGGCTGCTGCGACGAGGAGTCGATGGCTTGCTGCTGCTGGCGTGCCGTGCGGTCGAACTGGTTCTCCCGGCCTGCACGCAAACCTTTCTGCGGACTTTGAGGCTGACGGGCCTCGCGCACCTGGCTTTCGTCGGGTAGCGGTAGCTGGGCCCGGCTCAGGAAGCTGGTAATCTCGCGATTGATGTCGAGCAGCATCTTCTCAAACAATTTGAACGATTCGAACTTGTAAATCAGCAACGGGTCTTTCTGCTCGTAGGCTGCGTTCTGCACGCTCTGGCGCAGGTCGTCCAACTGGCGCAGGTGCTCTTTCCACAGGTCGTCGATGATGGCCAGTGTGATGCCCTTCTCGATGCAGAGCTGCACCTCGCGGCCGTGGGTCTCATAGGCTTTCTTTACAGGCACCACGCAGTTCAGGGTCTTCTTGCCGTCGGTGATGGGGAAGGCTACGTTGATGTAACGCGTGTTCTCGGCGATGTTCTTGATGAACGGCCAGGCTGCCTCGCAGAGTTTCTGCATACGTTCCTTGTAGGCGTTGAAGCACTGGTCGTAAAGCAGTTGGATGGCTTCGTTGCGGCGCAGCGACAGGAATTCGCGCTCACTCATCGGCACTTCGTGGGCAAACACACGGATCACCTCCATCTGGAACTCGTCCCAGTCGTGACCATCGCTATAAAGCAATTCGCAGGTGTCGTAGAACATGTTGCTGATGTCGATGCTCAGGCGGTCTCCGTAGAGAGCGTTGCGGCGCTTGTTGTAGATGACTGTGCGCTGGTTGTTCATCACATCGTCGTACTCCAGCAGGCGTTTGCGCATGCCGAAGTTGTTCTCTTCCACTTTCTTCTGGGCGCGTTCGACGGCTTTGGTAATCATCGAGTGCTGGATCACCTCGCCTTCCTGCAGACCCATGCGGTCCATGATCTGGGCCATACGTTCGCTGCCGAAGAGACGCATCAGGTCGTCCTCGAGGCTGACGAAGAAGAGGCTGCTGCCCGGATCGCCCTGACGGCCGGCACGACCGCGCAACTGTCTATCCACTCGGCGGCTCTCATGGCGCTCTGTGCCGATGATGGCCAGTCCGCCACGTTCGCGCACGTCGCCCTTGAGCTTGATGTCGGTACCGCGGCCGGCCATGTTGGTGGCGATGGTCACACGACCCGGCTCGCCGGCCTGGGCCACAATTTCGGCCTCCTTCTGGTGCAGTTTGGCGTTCAGTACGTTGTGTGGAATCTTCTTCATCTTCAGCATCTTGCTCAAGAGTTCCGAGGTCTCCACGCTTGTGGTGCCCACCAGCACCGGTCGACCTTCGCCGATGAGGCGTTCTATCTCGTCGATGACGGCCTTGAATTTCTCGCGCTTGGTCTTATACACCATGTCGTCCATATCCACACGGGCGATGGGCTTGTTGGTGGGGATGACCACCACATCGAGCTTGTAGATGTTCCACAGTTCGCCGGCCTCGGTCTCGGCGGTACCCGTCATACCCGCCAGCTTCTTGTACATGCGGAAGTAGTTCTGCAGCGTGATGGTGGCGTAGGTCTGGGTGGCCGCTTCCACCTTGGCGTTCTCCTTGGCTTCCACGGCCTGGTGCAATCCGTCGCTCCAGCGGCGGCCTTCCATGATACGGCCCGTCTGCTCATCCACAATCTTCACCTGGTTGTCTTCGGTGAGGATGTAATCCACGTCGCGCACGAAGAGGGTATAGGCTTTCAGCAGCTGATCCACCGTGTGCACACGCTCGCTCTGGATGGCGAAGTCGTTGTATATCTTGTCCTTCGCCTCGGCTTTCTGCTCGGGGCTGAGGTCGGCGTTGTTCTCCACGTCGGCGATGGCGCTGCCGATGTCGGGCAGCTGGTAGAAGTTGGGATCCTCGCCCAACGAGGTGAGGTATTCCATGCCCTTGTCGGTCAGCTCCACCTGACGGTTCTTCTCGTCGATCACGAAGTACAGCTCGTCGTCGATGATGTGCATGTACTTGTTCTGCTCCTGCATGTAGAAATTCTCCGTGCGCTGCAGGATGGAGCGGATGCCCGTCTCCGAGAGGTATTTGATGAGGGCGTTGCTCTTGGGCAGGCCGCGGTAGGCGCGGAGCAGCTGCTTGGCGCACTCGTCCTCGGGTTTGGGGTCGGGATTCTCGGCAATGCCCTTCTTGGCGTCGGCCAGTATCTGGGTGCACAGCAGGCGCTGGGCGTTGTACAGCTTCTCGATGGTAGGCTTGAAGCGGTAGAACTCCTGCTCGTCGTCGTCCTTGCCCGTGGGACCGCTGATGATGAGCGGGGTACGTGCATCGTCGATAAGCACCGAATCGACCTCATCGACAATGGCGTAGTTGTGCCCGCGCTGCACCAGCTCCTCGGGGTTGCGGCTCATGTTGTCGCGCAGGTAGTCGAAGCCGAACTCGTTGTTCGTGCCGTAGGTGATGTCGCAGTTGTAGGCCGCCTTGCGTTCGGCGCTGTGCGGCTCGTGCTTGTCGATGCAATCCACCGTCAATCCGTGGAACTCGAACAGCATGCCCATCCACTCCGAGTCGCGCTTGGCCAGGTAGTCGTTCACGGTCACCACGTGCACACCCTTGCCGGGCAGGGCGTTCAGATAGACAGGCAGGGTGGCCACCAGGGTTTTACCCTCGCCGGTGGCCATCTCGGCAATTTTGCCGCTGTGCAGCACCACGCCGCCGATCAGCTGCACATCGTAGTGCACCATGTCCCAGGTGATCTCGTTGCCGCCGGCCATCCAGTGGTTCTTGTACAGGGCCTTGTCGCCCTCGATGGTGATGCTGGCGTGGGTGGCGGCCAGGTCGCGGTCGTGGTCGGTGGCGGTCACCTCCACCGTCTCGTTCTCGGCGAAGCGGCGGGCGGTGTCCTTCACCACGGCGAACGCCTCGGGCAGTATCTCGTCCAGCACCTTCTGGGTCTTCTCGTAGCTATGTTTCTCCAGTTCGTCGATGCGCTTGTAGAGGCTCTCCTTCTCCTCCACGGGCATGTCGTACTCCGCCTCGATGCGGTCGCGCAGTTGCTTCAGCTCGGTCTCTTCGGTCTCGACGGCTTTGGCGATACGCTCTTTGAATTCGATGGTCTTGGCGCGCAGTTCGTCGTTGCTCAGGGCTTTGATGGCGGGGTAGGCGGCCAGGGTGGCGTCGAGGAAAGGCTTCACGGCCTTCAGGTCGCGCTGGCTCTTGTTTCCGAAAATCTGGGTCAAAAAGTTTGCCATATCGTTTTTTCTGTTCTCTTTATCGTATAATAATTATAATAATAGTCACTGACAATCAATGTCCAACGTCGGAAAGCGCGGACAATTTGCCGTTGCAAATATACAAAAAATCCGTGACCTCGGGTAAAAATAATTGCTCTTTGTTCGAGATTACTCCCCGAACATGTCGCTCTGTTTACAATTCGTTTCCCATTCGTGTCACCGTTGCAGGATGACGGTGGAGCGGTAGGCGTGCTCGTCGTCGGAGATCATCACCAGGACATAAGCGCCGTCGGGGCGGTCGGTGAGGTCGGCGGCGTAGCGGCCGTCGCCGATGGCGCTGAAGGGCAGCGGCTCCGCGATGCCGTCCATCCCCGCCACATAGAGTTCACGCAGCGGGCGTCCGTTCATCACCACCGTGACACGGCCCGACGTGGGGTTGGGGTAGAGCACCCTCGTCCATTCCTCCTGCACCACCTCGACCCTGATGGTCGTGTCCTCCGTCACCCTCCGCACATACGGCGTCATAAAGGCGGTATCCACATACTTGGCGATGCAGGCGTGGTAGTCTCCTCTGGAGGGTACGTGTATATCCCCGAAGGTGGCATCGGAAGACAATTTGTTTGACAAGTAGAGATTGCTGTCTCTTAGAGAGAGGGGACCAACTCGATTGTTGTCGCTAATCGCGGTGTAATTCTCTCCCCCAATAACCTGACCATGATAATTGAAAATTGTTAGTCCAAGACTTTTTTTATACATATCCCATTCTATGTTGTGTGTAGGAAGACGAATACCTCCATTATTTCTGGATTGAATAAATACTCGATTTTTATTACATATTAGATTTCCGTGCACCTTGTAACCATCAGTCATACAATCTGAATATCCTATGGAGGGATTGACTCCATAAGAGTGAAATTTGATGCTGTCACCCAACATTCTCAAGGATATAAAGAAAGAATTGTTTTTTAATCCGAGCAATGGTTTCCCTTGACAAGTCAATATACTATAGAGCATTGTAGTGTCAATCCAGTTCCCTCGCCCAGTCGAACCGCTGATAAATACCAGATTACTGTCATAGTCAAAGGCCAAATCAAAAAATATTACAGCAGAATAATGAATGGACGGTTGTATTACGCTGTCTTCCAAATGTACGATTTGCCAAGCATTAAGATTCTGATGAAAGATTATCAAGAGTGCATTTTTCTGATTTGCTTCGGTAAAATTCACAAATATGTTTTGAGTAGAATCAATTATAAATGATGCATTTTGCCGTATGTAATCTATGTTATATAAACAAAACAATCTGTTCACTGAATCCGTCCACAAATGAACTTGAGAAGCAGATGTCAGTGAGGTTTTCTGGAACAAAGGCCTATTATTCAGCAGGGTGTCGAAATGAGGGGCAAATTTGAGTATTTGCGGGGTGTCTCGCAGGGCGCTGTCGGCGGGAATTATCCCCACCAGGCGACGGTCACACCAGAACTTCACCGCGCTGATATTGCCTTCCGTCAGACTGTATTCCCCCTCTTCAGAAAAGGGGCCGGCAATGGTTTGATCATTCATCTTACGGCTAAGATAGATATTGCCCTCGCCGTCGATGGCGAACGAGGAATTCTCGGGAACCTCCGTGCAGAGTTTATCATCGGCCCCATATTCGGGTGGCACATGGTAAATGA
>ODAI012115194.1_pt1 | contig 24701 bp, 21 predicted proteins | sample 1539321 | NCBI WGS metagenome assembly ODAI01 (sample SAMN02144231, study PRJEB22623) | gut metagenome | biome: sheep rumen | host: Ovis aries | place: New Zealand
TGATACCTCGTATTGATAGTACAAAGGTACACATTTTTCCCCAGATTGCAAAATGCCAAAGAGCGATATAGTGTTAAACTAACGTAATATATTAATGTGGTCGGACTGTCCGACTTTTTAAAGTGGACTCATTAATAAAAATTTTAATCAATAACTAAACTTTTAACCCCATGAAAAAGTTATTTGTTTTATTGGTTACCTTTATGGTAGCATTTAATCTTCCAGTTAATGTGAACGCTTCAACTCCGATAGCTGTATCTGATTCTATTGTCGGTGATACAGATTCTACTTCAGTTTCAAAATCTATGGATTTGAAGGAAGTTGTTGTTGCCCAACAAGTGGCTACACAGGACAAGACAAAGACAACGTATTCCATCACAAAGGATATGAGAAAAAGACTTGTGGATATGGACAAAATCGTGTCCGAACTACCAGGCTTTACGTATGACTATGCGACCCGTTCTCTTTCGTACAATAACTCCAAGAAGATAGTTGTACTTGTTGATAGTATAGAGAAGGACATGAATTATCTCGACACACAACACTATAGGTATTCAAAGGTTGAAGTTACTCCTATGCCTACGGGAAAATATGCAGGGGCAGATGTTCTTATTAACCTTGTTACAAAGAAGAACTACGAGGGTTATGATGGCAACGTTAATACATTCTGGTATATGTTGCCATCAAAGGAGGATGAGACTTTTGTAGCAAACTCAAATAATGGTGGATACTTTGCCTATACGCACAACAAATTAACCATGTATGTGAACGGAGGCTATCACCATGAGGCTGGAAATGTTTTTGCCGACAGAAAAAAATTGTATAAACAAACAGGAGTGTTGGATGAAGTCGTGAATAATGGCGAGAAAAACTACAGTCAAAAGATAAACCGTTTCAATCTTTATTATAGTGCTGATTATGCGTTTAACAAAGATAATATATTGTCATTTGTCTATAATACCAACACTGGCAAAACAGACAATAGAAATGACTATTGTTTCACAAGAACTATAAATGATGGTGAGCCGACTTTATATGATAGAATTGGCGAAGAAAATCTTTCGTCTTCGCTACATTCCTTTGCTACTTCATACCGTGGTAAGATAGGAGAAAACCATATATACACGGACTTCAACTATAAGCTTACACATCAAGGTAATAAGAATGAATATTCAGAGTCAAATGGTTACTTGAACTCTGTGGATTTCAAAGATAAAATGCAGTTCAGCCGTTACCACATATATGCCTATAGGAATTTCTTCAAAGAAAAGCTATTTGTCGATGCTGAGTACTGGAACACATGGAAGAAGTACACAAGTAACGACCGCAAGACAATGAATGTGCTTAACGAGAACTCATACCATAGAAACTATCTTGGTGCAAGTTTCGCTTTGAACTTTCCTAAGTTTCGTTTCGATGCAGGCGGATGGTTTGAACATATTCGTGTTAAGTCGATGAACAAGTCTGAGACACAGGTACCTTGTGGATGGCGTAGTTCAATCTATTACAGAATGAGCGAAAAGAACTATGTACAACTCAATTACAATAGCGGTATCAGTTATCCTGACAAGGCAAGCTCTTCATCATACGGATATTTCATAGACAGTCTTACTTGGCAGGGAGGTAATCCAGACCTAAAGTCAAGCACTTCGCAAAACTTGACATTCCATCTTGATCTTTGGCAATGTTACAATATCCGATGTGGATTCAATCTTATGCCGAATTGTTTTAACAATGTTGATATCCTCCGCTATGGCATGCTACAATCTGGAGAATATGGCAATTATATTGCAAACATACCAGTTAATAGTAAGTACCGTAACTATTGGGTTTCTACGTCGTTCACAAAACGTTTCTGTAAGAATTTTGTTTACAAGTTTGACCTTTGTTATTCGGATTCACGTGCTGAGTATGATATCTATAGTCAGAATGGACACCAATGGAATGGTTCTACTTCGCTCAATTACTACGTTCCGCAATGGGAAACCACGTTCTATATATCATACATATATGTTAAGAACATTGGTATAACTCCTCAATCTCGCACTCAATACAATCTGGATTATGCAACCATACATGTGGAAAAGAATTTCTTCAAGCGAAAACTATTTGTTAGCGTAGATTACAATCCTCCATTCCATGTGTCAAATGGGTGCTCCGAGTCTGAATCGGATTCGCCATACAAATATACTTGGCTGAAGTATAATCACTACGAAAGAATAAAAAATGCTTTCATGGTTAATCTTAAGTACAGATTCTCTGGTGGTAAGTCTGTGCGTCAGACAAACAAGATGCTTTCGGATGAGTTGTAATAATAAAATTATTATCTATAGACTTAATCACCCTTCCCTCTCAATGTTGAGGGAAGGGTGATATTTTTTGTTATAGCAGTTCTACTGTCTGGATGAGTTTAGTGCTGTTTGAACCTTTGATGAGGATGGTGTATCCCTTTGGCTTATTGGCTGCAATCTCTGCCTTTACTTCTTCCACGGTAGGGAAGAGCGAGAGTGAAGTGTTGGCAAGGAGTGAAGGATTAGCCTCAGCTGCCTTGCGGAACTCTTCGCCTACGAGCCATATACGCTCGAAGTCCGACTTTGAGAGTGTCTCGACTACCTTTGTATGCTCTTCGGCTGATGCGTCACCCAGTTCCTTCATGTCGCCGAGGATGCACATCTTGTGGTCTGTCTTCATGAGACGGAAGTTGTCGAGTGCTGCTGCCATGCTTGTAGGGTTAGCGTTGTAGGCATCAATGACAAGGCTGTTGTCAGCAGTCTTCTGCATCTGTGAGCGGTTGTTTGACGGAGTATATTCGCTGAGTGCTTCAGAGATGTCTTCGGCAGAGACGGCAAATAATGTTCCGATACATGCTGCTGCAAGTGCGTTGTCAAGGTTGTATGAACCAATAAGCTTTGTCTGTACCTCCATAGGTGAGAAGGCTGATGGATTGGTGTTCCAGCTGAACTTGAGGAATGGGTTACATTCAATAAGCTCGCCCTTGACGAGAAGCTTGTCGTCTGCCTTCTGTCCGTAGCGTATGAGACGGAGGTCGTGGCTTATGTTCTTGAGATATTCGTTGTCGTTGTTGATGAACACGGTACCGCTGTCTTCACGTAGGTAGTCATATAGCTCGCCCTTTGTCTTGATGACTCCCTCGAATGAGCCGAAGCCGAGGAGGTGAGCCTTGCCAACGTTGGTGATGATTCCGTAGTCAGGTTGCACGATATTGACGAGTGTCTTTATCTCGCCTGGGTGGTTGGCACCCATCTCGATGACTGCAATCTGATGTTCCTTGGTGAGACGGAGAAGTGTCTTTGGCACTCCGATGTGATTGTTGAAGTTGCCCTGAGTATAGAGTACGTTATATTTCTTCTGGAGAACCGTAGCTATGAGTTCCTTTGTCGTCGTCTTGCCATTTGTACCAGTCACTCCGATGATTGTTGTGCCGAGCTGGCAACGGTGGTGGTTGGCAAGGTGCTGAAGCGTTGTGAGCACATCAGGGGCAAGGATGAGTCGGTCCTTGATGTCGCCTGTGGCTGACTCATAGATGTCCTTGTCGTCGATGACTGCAAAAGATGCGCCCTGCTCAAGTGATGAAATGGCATATTGGTTGCCGTCAAATGATTCTCCCTTCAGCGCAAAGAAGAGTGAGCCTTCGGGTACATTACGGCTATCTGTCGTGATTTCCGGGTGTTCACAGAAAATCTGATATAATTCTTCGATTGACATATTTGTATTATGAGTTAGGACCTTCCCCCGTCCCCTTTCTTTTTTGAATCATGAATAACAAGATGTTTACTTTGTAACTTATCTCTGTCCTGCAAGGAGGGGGTGGGGAAAGGTCATTTGATAAATTTCACGCACAAAAGTACAAAGAATTTGTCATTGAAACAAAACAATTTGTATCTTTGCATAAAATGATTGGAAAAATGAAAGGATTGATACCATATACATTGAATGTGAGGGGCAAGCTTCTTGATTTGAGTGAACCTCAGATAATGGGAATACTCAACGTCACTCCAGACTCTTTCTTCAGCGGAAGTCGTAAGCAGACGGATGCTGAGATAAGGGAAAGGGTGGAGCAGATCGTGGCTGAAGGTGGTCAGATGATTGACATAGGCGCATACTCATCACGTCCTGGTGCAGATGATGTGTCACCCGAGGAAGAGATGGCTCGTCTGCGTAAGGGTATGAAGATTGTGCGTGAGATTGCTCCCGACATTCCTGTAAGCGTTGATACCTTCCGTGCAGATGTGGCAAGGATGTGCGTGGAGGAACTTGGAGTGGATATCATCAATGACATAAGTGGTGGCGAACTTGACAAGGATATGTTCAATACTGTTGCAAAACTTGGTGTTCCTTATATCCTTATGCACATGAAAGGCAATCCTCAGAACATGCAGAACAATCCTCAGTATGATGACCTTGTGAAGGAGGTGCTTCTCTACTTTGCCGACAAGATACAGCGTCTGCGTGACCTCGGTCAGAAGGACATAATACTTGACCCTGGTTTTGGATTTGCAAAGACATTGGAACACAACTATGAGTTGATGAACCACATGGAGGAACTGAAAGTGTTCGAACTTCCTATACTTAGCGGAATATCCCGAAAGAGCATGATATACAAGTTGCTCGGCACAAGTCCTTTGGAGGCTTTGAATGGAACGACCGTACTTAATACCATATCTATTCTCAAGGGTGCAAGCATCCTTCGTGTTCATGATGTGAAGGAGGCGAAGGAGGTGGCAAGGATGATTAAGTTCTTAATGCAGAATTCATAATGCATATTTGTTGGCAAGCTCAGCAGGAACTTACGAACTCATAAACTTGAGAACTTACGAACTTAAAAACTCACGTACTCCACTTTTAACTTTTAATATTTAATTTTTAACTTCGCAAAGTGACGATGTTTGAATTTGGAATAAAGGACGCAATTGACATTTTCTGTGTAGCCACGTTGCTGTTCTACATATACAGGCTGATGAAGGCGAGTGGTTCGCTTAACATCTTCTATGGCATTCTTGTGTTTGTCATCACATGGATAGCCGTGTCGCAGGTGTTGCAGATGAAGTTGCTCGGCTCTATCTTCGACAAGTTGGTGAGTGTTGGAGTCCTTGCCCTTATCATCCTCTTTCAGGAGGAGATACGTCGATTCTTCCTTACTCTTGGTTCACAGCGGCGACTGTCTGTGCTGACGCGTTTCTTCATCAAGCATGCCACAGGTGAGGAGGAGAGTGAGGAAAAGAAGATTCTCCCGATAGTCATGGCTTGCGACTATATGAGCAAGAACATGCAGGGTGCGTTGATTATTATTGAGCGAGAGATGGTGCTTAACGACATCATAAAATCGGGTGAGATAATTGATGCCAACGTCAATACGGAACTTATCAAGAACATATTCTTCAAGAACAGTCCTCTACATGACGGAGCTATGATTATAAGTCATGACCGTATCGTGGCTGCTGGATGTATCCTTCCTGTCAGTCATAGCCTCAATATTCCAAAGGAACTGGGTCTCCGTCATCGTGCCGCCCTCGGAATAACACAGCAGAGTGATGCCATAGCCATCATCGTGAGTGAGGAGACAGGAGGTATCTCCGTGGCACGTGGTGGTGAGTTCAAGCTTCGCTTGGCAACCAATGACCTTGAGAATTATCTGATAACAGCATTGGCGATATAGAGGGGAAATTGATAATTGATAATTGACAATTGAGAATTGACAATTGAGAATTGATAATTGACAATGGATAATTGACAATTTACAATTGATAATTAGGGGCTATAGAAACCATATTGAGATATAAACAACTAACGAATTAATTTATTCTCCCAGTAAATGCGAATGGGGGAACTTCAGCTATGAACAAAAGAATCGTAAATACTATTATTGCTATCTGTGCTACAGCCGTAGGATGTATGGCACAGACAACCAAGATGGAGGTGGTGAAGACCATGGAACTTGCAAATGACTACTTCATACGTAAGTATCCTGATGCTGGTGCTCCTACATTTGTAAAGAAACAACGTCCAAGTAACCTGTGGACACGTGGAGTCTATTTTGAGGGACTCATGGCTCTCACGGAACTTGAGCGTCAGATAGGTGGAGAGAAATATGACGTTTACTATAACTATATTTCCGACTGGGGAAATGCACATAAGTGGATTCCTCGTAATGGAGTTACAACACGTGATGCTGACGACTATTGCTGTTCGCAGACGTACATAGACATGGGACATATAGCTCCTACGGTGGAGTGCTTCGACCATCTTATTGCCTGCCGTAACGTTCCGCAGACACAGGGCAATGGCTCTTCCACCGGTTCCTTTGGCGACTGGACATGGATTGATGCCATACAGATGGGACTTCCTGCCCTCTCTAAGCTCAGTCGTGTAATGGAACTACGTGGTGATAAGGACTATCTGAGATATGCTGAACAGGGATGGCAGATGTATCGTACATCACGCGACAGTATTGCTGGAGGACTCTTCAACCGCAAGGAAGGTCTATGGTGGCGTGACAAGGATTTCGTTCCTCCTTATAAGGAACCTAATGGCAGCAACTGCTATTGGAGCCGTGGCAATGGTTGGGTGTATGCCGCTCTTGTACGTGCAATGGATGCCCTTCCTTCCGACCCTCACTTCAAGGATTACAAGCGTGACTATCTCATGATGACTAAGGCACTTGTGAAGTGTCAGCGTGCTGATAAGTTCTGGAACGTGAGTCTTCATGACGAGAGCAACTATGGCGGTAAGGAGTTGAGTGGAACGGCTCTCTTTATATACGGTATGGCATGGGGCGTGAATCATGGTATGCTTCCTGCCAAGAAGTATAAGCCTATCATCGTCGATACATGGAATGCCATGGTAAGGGATTGTCTCCATGCAGATGGTTTCCTCGGCTATGTACAGGGAACGGGTAAGCAGCCAAGCGACTCACAGCCTGTTACATACGACAAGTGTCCAGACTTCGACGACTACGGTCTCGGATGTTTACTGCTTGCAGGAACGGAGATTGTGAAGATGAAATAAGGACCGGACTCACCCCCGCCCCCTCCCTGAATGGAGGGGAGTAGTTACCATAGTGTATTAATTACTGATAATATCGTTACTTTGTGGCAAAAATCATAAATGAAGTTATAAGATGAAGCGTATTGTTTTTATCATTACAATGATGCTTGTGGCATCATCATGCATTCTCACGTCATGTGACGGAGGTGGTACTGAGAAGAAAGGAAAGGCAACAGCCAAGGTGCTCAGTGGCCCTTATGAGTTGTTGCTCGTGGCTCACAAGACATGGCTGAGTCAGGGTGACGGTCTTGAGTTCCGTAAGATTGTGGATTGCCCTATTGAGGGTATTCCTCAACTCGAACCTAACTTCCGTGTCACGACACTCGAACCTCGTGACTATAAGGGTAAGTACATTATGTATGGCAATATCTTCATCGCCGACATTAACGAGGAATATAAGGAAGCATCTATTGATGTGCAGTACGATGTTAATGCTCAGCCACAGATTATTGTTACGGTCAAGGCTCCTACGAGTAACAAGATGATGGTGTATCTCGATACAAGGAAAGACAGCATCCTCAATCTCTTCGTTCAGCACGAGCTGAAACGTGAGCGCACCCTTCTTGAGAAAAACCATAGTGCTGCCGTGATGAAGGTAGCCGACAAGATGTTTGGTGTCACGATGTATGCCCCTGTGGATGTGGATGCCGTGTTTGAGAAGAACAATTTCTTCCGTGCCGTGTCAAGCAAACGATTCCAGGTGATGAACATCTGTATGTACACCTATCCTTTTACGTCAAAGGAAGACTTCAACAAGGAGGTGTTTATCCAGAAGCGCGACTCAGCCATGAAGGCATGGGTATATGGTGATACGGAAGAGAACTATATGTGTACGGATGCACGTACCATTGTTGATTCAAAGACCACCATCAACGGCAAGTTCGTTTATCAGGTTCGTGGACTCTGGATGTATAACAAAGCCCCATTCGGCGGTCCATTCATCTCTTACTCATATATTGATGAACCAAACAATCGTGTTGTCGTAGCCGAAGGCTTCATCTGGGCACCAGAGGAAAAGAAGCGTGCCCTTATACGTGAACTCGAAGCTGCTATGCAGACGGTTAGGTTGAAGTAAGATAAACTTTTTTTTGATACTAAATTATTTACTGAGCAGTTGCTAAATTTGAATATATTAGTTGATTGAGGGTGCATTCATACGATAAGGATGCACCCTCAATCTTTTTTTTGTTGTGACTAAATTGTGTGTCGTTATTGGCATTCTTGTAGTTGTTTTGATGCTTTTGAGCATATACGGAATGAAAAAGTGGTGAATAGATGTTTAGTGATTATTATTTTTTGTATATTTGCCATTGAACAATTAAGAAATAAAAGAAACTAATAACCAATTAGCGAAACAAGGACCTATGTGGTGGTGGCCTTTTGCCAAAGATAAGACTTTCAAGGAGTCTGAACTCTTAAATGGATTTACAGATTGGCACACTCATATCTTGCCCGGAGTAGATGACGGAGTGAGGAATATGGATGATGCCATGAACATATTGAAACAATATGAACATATTGGTGTGAAAGAAGTTTGGCTTACTCCTCATGTCAATGAGGATATGCCTAACGAGACTGCAGGCCTGCACAAGCGCTTTGAGGAACTGCAGGAGGTTTATCGTGCGAAGTCACAGAAGAGTGAGCATGTCCCCGTGGTTCTACATCTTGGAAGTGAGAATATGCTTGATGGCCTCTTTGCTGAACGACTCAAGACACGTGATTTCCTACCTATGGGACATGAAGGAAAACATTTGCTCATACAGTTAAGTTGCACGCATGAACCTACCGAACTATACGAACAGTTTATGGCAATAAAGGAAGCAGGGTATATTCCAATACTTGCGCATCCTGAACGTTATCCTTATATGCATAGGAGTGATTATCATCGTCTGCGCAAGGATATGGGCGTGGAGTTTCAGCTTAACCTGCCGTCAGTTTCTGGACTTTACGGACCGGAATCAAGACGAAGGGCAAAGATATTGCTTGAGGCAGGATACTATACTCACGTAGGTTCGGATATACATAACTTGCATAAGTTCTTTGCAGCCATAACAGAGTATAAGATAGAAAAGAAATATCTTGATATTATAAAGGAAATCATAGTTTCAAGCTCTAATTAAGAGTTAATACACAAGAAAATGCGCATTTTTTCAAAAAATGCGCATTTTCTCGATTTAAAGTGCTACCTTTGCCCAATATTTGATAAGTATAGAAAAAATATTATTATGGCTTATAATTTATTAAAAGGTAAAAAGGGAATTATCTTCGGTGCTCTCAATGACCAGTCAATCGCATGGAAGGTTGCAGAGAGAGCAGTTGAGGAAGGTGCACAGATTGTATTGACAAACACTGAAGTTGCTTGTCGTATGGGTACAATCGATGAACTTGCAAAGAAGACAAACGCTACTATCATACCAGCTGACGCTACAAGCGTGGCAGACCTTGAGAACCTCTTCGTTGAGGCTCAGAAGGCTCTTGGTGGTAAGATTGACTTCGTACTCCACTCTTGCGCTATGTCTGTCAACATGCGTAAGAAGCGTACATACGATGATCTTGACTATGGATATCTTGACAAGACTCTCGATATCTCTGCTATCTCTTTCCACAAGATGATTCAGGTGGCAAAGAAGCTTGACGCTATCGCAGACTACGGTTCAATCCTCGCACTCACATACGTTGCTTCACACCGTACATTCTTCGGCTACAACGATATGGCAGACGCTAAGGCTCTCCTTGAGTCTATCGGCCGTTCATTCGGTTACATCTACGGACGTGAGAAGAACGTACGTGTAAACACAATCTCTCAGTCACCAACTCCTACAACTGCTGGTGGTGGTATCAAGGGATTCGACGGTATGCTCGACTATGCAGACCGTATGTCTCCACTTGGCAACGCAACTGCTGACGAGTGTGCTGACTACTGTGTCGTAATGTTCTCAGACCTTACACGTAAGGTTACAATGCAGACTCTCTTCCACGATGGTGGATTCTCTAACATGGGTATGTCACTCCGTGGTATGACTCAGTACGAGAAGAGCTTCATCGACGAGAACAAGGACGAGAACGGTAAGATTATCTACGGATAATTTTTCATAAGGTTATCAGGTCCGAGGTTATCGGGTTATCAGGTTTGATACTCTTTTGATGTAATAGTTACGCCTTAGACCTTCAAATAAAACAAAAAACTAAGTCTCTGTGTGAGGCTTAGTTTTTTTTTTGTTATTAGTCGGGCGTGTATCTTATTCCCATGCTGGTTTGTTTGCTTCATTCTTAGGCTCAAAGATGCCAGCCTTCTCGAGCAATGGGAGGACGTGGGTGGCCAACTGACGCTTTGTCTTTTTCCTTTCTGAGTAATATACCTTGAGGAGTCCTTCATGCTTGGCAAGCATCTTCTCTACAAGTTCGTCGTTGACGAAACGTATGTTGACGTTGCCCTTGGCGTCAGCTCCAGATGATACTATGTAGCATACCTGTTGCTTCATCTGCTGGCTGGCACTGATTGCACCACCGATGGCACCGAACATGAAACCAGACATAGCCTGCTTGTTCTGTGCTTCTTTGCCTATCATCGTGTTGACGAACAACAAGCTGTGTGCTCCTACGTTCTTGGCTTTTGTGTATCCGCTTCCGAAGCTTGTCTTCTCGAATCGCAGGTTACGGCAGTTGATGTACATCGTATCGTCCACCATTACGATGAAAGCATCCTTCTTGAGTGCCTTGTCAGTATTCTTGTCGCCTGTTGTAAACTTGAAGTCGTTGCCTCCCACCCATAGCTGGTGACTCTTGCTGTGTCCTTCGCAATAGAGTGTGTCGAGCTTTTTCCAGTCCTTGTTGACAAACTGCTCGTAGGTGTTGCAATAGCGGAAGTTACCTTTTAATGCTACTGACAGGGTGTCCTCATTCTTTGTCTCTGAATCGTGATTGCTTGCGGCTGCGCTGAGTGTAGCTACTGACAATGCAAGCATGAGTAATGTTTTTTTATTCATTGAGTTTTATAGTTAATTGAATTATAAGCATAGCGTGAATCATTAAGAATACGGGGTCTCGTTATACTTTCTAAATTTTCCAGTGCAAAGGTAATGATAAAACACATAACTTCAAAAGAAATTGTCTTGATTTCATGCCTCAAATCATCCAAAGCTTTCGTTAGATGTCGTCAAAGCTTTCGTTTGATATCGCCAAAGCTTTCGTTAGATGTCACCAAAGCTTTCGTTAGATGTCGTCAAAGCTTTCGTTTGATATCGCCAAAGCTTTAGTTAGATGTCACCAAAGCTTTCGTTGAATGTCACCAAAGCTTTCATTAGATTTATCTAAAGCTTTTGACCGATATCTTCAAAGCTTTAGCTGTTTTGAAAAAAAGTAATAGTAAATTTAAACCATTTGTTTTCCGTCCAATCAAACTGCCATAATCAACTAACTATTAAGCTGCCACACAGAGGCAGATATTTATTTTATAACCTTATAAAATTAACGCGTATGATATCTCTTATCAAAAAGAAGGGTATCAACCCTAACACGAAGGCGGAATTGTACTATCCAAGATGGACCCGCCAGACAACAGTACACGAGTTACAACTTGCAAAGCGTATGGCACGCGGCTCAACATTCTCAGTTGGTGAGGTGTGCGGAGTATTCGCTGATTTTCCACAGTCTATTTTTGACGAGTTGCTTGCTGGAAATGCTGTAGAGATTGACGGTCTCGGCACATTCAAGCTCAAGGTCAATGGCAAGAGTCAGGCAAAGAAGGAGGACGTTACCAGTCAGGGTGCAGTCATCTCTGTAGTATTCGAGCCAGCACCTGAACTTAATTCCCGTCTTAACGACGAGAAGGAGTTCCGCTTCGTTGAAGTGCCTACCAAAGAGGGCACTCAGGACGCAGAAGAGGAAGATACTCCAACCCCTCCAGACGTAAACGGAGGTGGTGATGACAATGGTGTTTTCTAAGCCCAAGTATTTACCTAACACAAAATGGCAGGATGCTTCCACTTATGCGGAAACATCCTGCTTCATTTGTTTATGTATTGTCTGTCCGAAAAACTATTTGCTGTCTTTAAGCTTATCTACAATTCTTTTAAAACCTCCTGGCTCAAATGTATTTTCACTAAATACTTTTGCCTGTTTTGTATTTAATTGTACCTTTGTGGTTGTTTTTTAACTGAACTAATCTTGTAAAACAATAATATTTAAGAAAATGAAAAGACTGATTATTATGCTTCTTGTGGTTTGTTCGTCATTAAATATGTGCGGACAGGCTCAAAATGTTGATTCTGTAAGGGTAGGGGTGTTCGAGGAATCAAGTCTCCCAGATAGCTTTGATGGAGGCTTGGGATATTTTTATCTGTCAGATAAGGCTAAGCAAGATGGACAATATGTTTTTGTATTTGATTTGGGTACAAGTCTTGCTGTTGTATTGGATGGTAAATTCCTTGTTCTTCCTATGGTGAAGAGTGACGAGAAGCAGGATAACATGGTATTTCAGAATAATGATTACAGGGTAAAGGTATCAATAGAAAGTCGTGGTGATGGTGGATATGAGTCTTCCACTTATACGGGTTATGCTGTAGTTGAGAGTTTGAAGAAGGGTATTCGTACATCAAGGATTCGATTTGTCGGAGAGTGTTCGATGTGAAGGCATATTTGTTGATGCTTAACCAACAGGGTAAATCTGCTGACCCTTTTCCCCCTCTTTGTTTTTCATGGTATGATGCAAAAAAATCCCCGAACGCCCAAATGAGCGAACGGGGAAATATTTATAACCGAAGCGGACGCTTCGGAAACGATGGCGAAAGTACGACCCTATGGTAACTACTCCCCGCCCTTCAGGGAGGGGTGGGGGGAGGGTCCGTTTACTTCAACTTACCGAGACATTCCTTGATACGCTTCATTGCCTCGATGATGTTCTCGTCAGATGTTGCGTAGCTCATACGGAAGCACTCAGGTGAGCCGAAGGCATCACCACCTACTGTAGCAACGTGACCTACCTCGAGGAGGTACATTGCAAGGTCTGTAGAGTTGTTAATCTTGCGACCGTCAGCTGACTTACCGAAGAAGCTTGAACACTTAGGGAAGAGATAGAACGCTCCCTGTGGCATGTTGACCTCAAGTCCAGGAATCTCCTTAGCAAGCTTGACGATGAGGTTCTTTCTGCGCTCAAAAGCAAGACGCATGTCCTCTACACACTGCTGGTCACCAGCAAATGCTGCCTCGGCTGCCTTCTGTGATACAGAGCATGGACCTGATGTGTATTGTCCCTGAAGCTTGTTACATCCTTTAACTACCCATTCGGCAGCTGCGATGAATCCGATACGCCATCCTGTCATTGCGTATGCCTTTGACACACCATTGATGAGTACCACACGGTCCTTGATGTCGTCGAAAGAAGCCATTGAAGCGTGCTTGCCTACGTAGTTGATGTGCTCGTATATCTCGTCTGCAATAATCATTACACGCTCGTGCTTGAGGAGCACGTTCTTGAGTGCCTCGAGTTCCTCCTTTGAATATACTGAACCTGTAGGGTTAGATGGAGAACAGAGGATGAGAGCACGAGTCTTAGGAGTGATGGCAGCCTCAAGCTGTTCAGGTGTAATCTTGAAGTCCTGCTCGATTGGGGCATCGATGAACTTAGGAGTACCCTCAGCGAGGAGAACCATCTGTGGGTAAGATACCCAATATGGAGCAGGTATGATAACCTCGTCGCCTGCGTTCACGAGAGCCATGATGGCATTACAAACAGACTGCTTTGCACCGTTAGAGCAGAGAATCTGTGATGGCTTGTAGTCAAGGCCGTTCTCGTTTTTAAGCTTTGCCACGATGGCATTCTTGAGTTCTGGATAACCAGGTACTGGACTGTAGCGGCTCCAGTTGTCTTCTACTGCCTTGATGGCAGCTGCCTTGATGTGGTCAGGTGTGTTGAAGTCAGGTTCGCCGACACTGAGGTTGATTACATCTACACCTTGAGCCTTGAGTTCTGAACTCTTCTGCGACATTGCGAGTGTAGCAGATGGGGAAAGTCTGTTGAGACGATCTGAAAGGATTTCCATACTTGTTGTTTTGTTATTTGTTTGTTCTTGTTTTATTTTGTAAAATGTAGTGTATGTCCCATGCGCTCCTTCTTTGTGTGGAGGTAGCGTTCGTTATACTTGTTAGGTGTTATCTCGATAGGGACATTCTCTACTATCTCCAGTCCGTAGCCTTCAAGTCCTACACGCTTGGTTGGGTTGTTGGTGAGGAGACGTATCTTGCCGATACCAAGTTCACGAAGAATCTGTGCACCTACTCCGTAGTCACGGAGGTCTGGGTCGAAGCCGAGGTGGATATTTGCATCCACTGTATCGTCGCCTCTTTCCTGAAGTACGTATGCGGCAATCTTGTTCATGAGGCCTATGCCACGACCTTCCTGTATGAGATAAACTACGGCACCCTTGCCTTCCTTCTCGATAAGTTCCATGGACTTGTGGAGCTGCTCTCCACAGTCACAACGCTGGCTTCCGAAGATGTCGCCCGTGGCACAGCTTGAGTGCATGCGAACGAGTACAGGCTCGTCCTTCTTCCATGTACCCTTGATGAGTGCGATGTGCTCGAGTCCGTTGCTTTTCTGACGGAAAGGAATGATGCGGAAGTGTCCGTATGCCGTAGGCATGTCTGCTTCCTGTCCTTTCTCTACGAGGCTCTCCTGCTGGAGACGGTAGGCGATGAGGTCTTTTATCTGGATGAGTTTGATGTCAAACTCCTCTGCTTTCTTCATGAGTTCTGGAAGACGTGCCATTGTGCCGTCAGGATTAAGAATCTCTATGAGCGCGGCTGCTGGCTTGAGTCCTGAGAGACGTGCAAGGGCAATGGCAGCCTCTGTGTGACCTGAACGACGGAGCACTCCGTTGTCCTGGGCATAGAGAGGGTTGATGTGACCTGGTCGTCCGAAGTCTGTTGGCTTGGCGTCAGGGTTACATAGCCATTGTATTGTGGCAGCGCGGTCCTTGGCACTCACACCTGTTGTGCATCCTTCCAGCTTGTCAACTGTGACTGTGAAAGGTGTGCCGAGCATGGATGTGTTGTCCTCTACCTGATGTGGCAGTTCAAGTTCCTTTGCCCTGGAGATAGTGATAGGGGCACAGAGTACGCCTCTACCTTCACGTAGCATGAAGTTTACCTTTTCAGGTGTGATGAGTTCTGCTGCTGTGATGAAGTCTCCTTCGTTCTCACGGTCCTCGTCATCTACCACGATGACGAATTTGCCTTGACGGAAATCCTCGAGGGCAGCCTCTATGTTGCTGAATGTATTATTTGCCATTTATTGCTATTTTTAGATTATCACCAGTTTTCATTATATGTCTCATGTCATTTCGCACTCTTCGCCAGAAGCGGAATGAATGGTAATCGACTATCGGCATATGATTGAGGTCTGCTATGACCTGTCGCTTCTTTGAGTTGGACAACATGTCAACGAGATAGTCAATTTTATCGCATATAGCCTTTATGTCTTCTGAGTCTGCCCTGCCAAGGTAAAGCTTGACGTAGTAGCTCAGTCTCTTTAGCTTCTTGTCCTTTAGATACTGTCGGCAACAGTTGTTAAGCTCGTCTATTAGTTTCTCCGCATATTCGTAGTCAGGGTCATTGATGATGACTTCCTTTATGCGGATGTTGCGCTTCTGTCGGATACCGAGCAGCTTGCGGAAGAACTCACGGTAGGCATCAATGTTGAACACGGCAGAGTCGTTGTTTGACTTGACAGTGAGGAACAGACCTATCGGAGCAAGGATTATGGTACTGAGCCATACGCCCATTTCCACTGGTATTGCGCCTTCTCTTCCGAGTTTCACACCTGCCGTATTGACGATGTAGTAGAAGATGAAGATAAGTACCGATGCCACAACTGGCATTCCGAGTCCTCCCTTGCGGATGATGGCTCCGAGTGGTGCTCCGATAAAGAAGAACATGAGGCAGGCGAGTGACATGGATATCTTCTGGTAAATCTCTGCCCAGTAGCTACGCATGAACCATTCGCTCACGTACATTGAGTTCTCTTGGTATGATGTACGGAATTCTGCTGATTGTACCTTCTGCATGGCGTTGAGCAGAATCTGCTGTTGTTTTACCGAACCTAAACGATTGAAAATGGTGTCGAAGTCTATCGGCTCGTTCTTTGCAAGTGTCTTTGCCTTGCTTCTGCCTTGCTTCTGCCTTGCCTCTGCGTTGCTGGCTGGTTCTGTCGCCATGTCGTCACGGCTGTAGTTGTAGAACATCGATGTGCCGTAGATGCTGTAATCGCGCTTTGACTCCTCGTATATTGCTCGTCCAAGGCTGTCGCATTGTGCCTCCTTATCCTTGATACTCACGAGCATCTGACCTATTGTCTGCACTTTGGCATAGTCGTCGTAAGTGTCTTCGCTGAGTAACGTAAGGCTTGTGTCAAAGTCTATGATGAAGTGCTTCTCCACGAATGTCTCCCTACGGTAAGGTACATTGGAACGTCCCTGCTGGAATCCTGTGTTGTCGGTATTTTCAAACTGAGTACCGTTGTACAGATGCAGGAGCAACTGCTGTTTTGTCGAACTTGTCTGGAGTAGAGCAGAGTCGGCTATGATGATGTGAGGATTGCTCGTACCTGAAGCAAAATTGTAAATCATCACGTTGTAGAGCATACCCGTCTCCTTGTTCTTCTTTCCCACGTATATGTTGTTGCCGCGGATGCCTGAGTAGAACACGCCTTCAGGAATCTCAAGCTCAGGCGACTTCAGCTCTATGGAGTGGTAGAGTACCATGAACTTGCTGTCTGCATCTGGTACGACTACGTTCTGGAAGTAGAATGATATTCCCGACACGATGATTGCAACAATCATTATCGGTCTGAGTGCTCTGAAGAGTGTGATGCCTGCCGCCTTTATGGCAAGTAGCTCAAGTCGTTCGCCTATGTTACCCATTGATATGAGTGAGGCGAGGAGGACAGCGAGAGGCAGGGCTACAGGAACGAGGATAAGGGTGGCGTACCAGAAGAACTTTACGAGTACGAAGAATTCAAGTCCCTTACCTACAAGGTCTTCGATGTAACGCCAAGAGAACTGCAACAATACGACAAAAAGACTGATGCTGAATGTACCGAAGAACAGCGTCAGAAAGTTTTTGAGTATGAAAATATCTAACTTTTTTATGAATCGCATTGCCTGTATATGAAAGTCGATTTTAAGAGGGGGGCCGATGTGGCAAATGCCGAGTAACGTATGTCCTGTTTCAATTCTTTTGGGCTTTTGCAGGCGTTCCCTCTTTTTTCAAGGTGCAAATGTACGCATTTTTGCTGAGGAAAGAAGTATGAAGTAAGAAGAAATTATTAAATAGGTGATATTTGCTTGCTATATGCACTCTTTCTCCTTTTTTTTTGCTAACTTTGTACCCAAATTCGATAATTTATGATAACAGCAGAACAACTTAAAGATGTGGTGGAGCGTACTGAGGCTCTCCATCGTTATCTCGCCATCGACGAGAAACTTATTCAGGTGGAAGAGGAACAACTCCGTACTCAGGCTCCAGGTTTTTGGGATGATGCAAAGGCTGCCGAGGCACAGATGAAAAAGGTCAAGGACCTTCAGAAGTGGATTGACGGCTACAAAGAGATAAAGTCGGCGACTGATGATCTTGAGGTTGCCTTCGACTTCTACAAGGATGAAATGTCAACAGAGGAAGAGGTGGACGAATACTACCGTACTGCCATCCAGCTTATTGAAGACCTCGAACTCAAGAATATGCTCCGTGAGGAGGCTGACGGTATGGATGCCGTCCTCAAGATTAACGCAGGAGCGGGCGGTACAGAGGCACAGGACTGGGCAAGCATGCTCATGCGTATGTACCAGAGATGGGCAGAGGCACACAAGTATAAGGTGACTATCAGCAACTTCCTCGATGGCGATGAGGCTGGTATCAAGACGGTTACCATGGAGATAGAGGGCGACCAGGCTTACGGATTCCTCAAGGGTGAGAATGGCGTACATCGTCTTGTTCGTGTATCTCCTTATAACGCACAGGGCAAGAGAATGACATCTTTTGCATCTGTCTTTGTCACTCCGCTCGTTGACGACTCCATTGAAGTTGTAATTGACAAGAGTAAGATTAGTTGGGACCTCTTCCGAAGTGGTGGTGCTGGTGGACAGAACGTCAACAAGGTGGAGACAGGTGTCCGCCTCCGTTACCAGTATGTTGACCCTGATACAGGTGAGGAGGAAGAAATCCTTATCGAGAATACCGAGTCACGTAAACAGTTGGAGAACCGTGAGAATGCTCTCCGTCTCCTTCGTTCACAACTCTACGACCGCGCTCTTCAGAAGCGTATGGCAGAACAGCAGAAGGTTGAGGCAGGTAAGAAGAAGATAGAATGGGGTAGTCAGATTCGTTCGTACGTTTTTGATGACCGCCGTGTGAAGGATCATCGTACTAACTATCAGACAAGTGATGTTGGCGGTGTGATGGATGGTAAGCTCGACGAATTCATCAAGGCATACTTGATGGAGTTCTCGGGAAAATAAGAGCCCCCTCCCGACCTCCCCTGAGGGAGGAGAGGGATATACCATAGGGACATTATACTGAACTGTGGAATAACAAGATAAGGGCTGTTTTAACGGAATAATTAACGAACGATGTAACATCTTTACTCCCCCCCTACGGGGGAGACAGAGGGGGGCCTCTATTATGCATACAGAAATAGAAAGAAAATTTCTTGTGGTGGGAGAGTACAAGCATCTGGCTTATTCCCATTCACATATTGAGCAGGGATATATGGCAACGGAGGCAGGCAAGACCGTTCGCTTCCGCATTCGTGATGATAAGGCTTATCTTACCATCAAGGGACCTTCGACCAATGGTGGATTGTCGCGTTATGAGTTTGAGACAGAGATTCCTTTGGACGATGCCCATGAACTCATGAAGCTATGTATGCCTGGACGCATCAACAAGAATCGTTGGCTCATCAAGAGCGGTAATCATACGATAGAGGTTGACGAGTTCTTTGATGAAAACGAGGGACTTGTCATAGCAGAGATAGAGCTTGGCTCAGAGGATGAGGCGTACGAGAAGCCTGATTTCCTTGGCGAAGAGGTAACGGGTGACAAGCGTTACTATAACCGTCACCTTATGCTGCATCCGTATAAGACGTGGTAGAAGGGCGGCCCCCTCCCGACCTCCCCTGAGGGAGGAGAGGAAGATACCTTGAACGTTAAATTAGACGAACGAGGGGGGCGTAAATGTGTTAATGCTTAAATTAGTAACTCCTTCTCCTCCCCCCCCCCCACGGGGAGGTCGGGAGGGGGCCTGTCTTATTTATTTATGAAGAAGAATATTTTTACAACAATAATCTCTTTGGTGGTTATTGTGCTTAGCGTGATTCCTATACCAGAGGTTCCGCAGCTTGATGGCGTGCCATTGATTGACAAGTGGGTACACTTCGTGATGTATGGAAGCGTGGCTACAGCCATGTGGATAGACATGTTCTTTGTACGCAAGGAACGAGTGTTGACTCCGCTCTTCGATGGGGCAATATTTTCTTATCCTGTGCTGCTTGGTGTTATGATGGAATTTGTTCAACTCTATCTAATTCCTTGCCGTAATGGGGATTCTTTAGATGCTGTTGCCAATGGTCTTGGTTGCTGCCTTGGTAACGGAATATGTATTGCTTTCTATTATTTCCTTTATTATAGGAAAAATAAGGATAAACTCAAGTTGGGTTAAAGTATTGACTAAGTACTGACTCATTAGAGACTAAGTACTGACTCGTACGAGAGACAAAAATAAGAGTTAAAAACTCTTTTCATCCTATAAGCTTACTCTTTTTCTCTAAGGTGTTCATTGGGAAAACCTTAAAGGAGTAGGATAAAAACAAAAAACATGGGAATTAATAGCTAACATGCCTGTGTTCCGGATGGCATTCCTCCCTCAGGGGAGGTTAGGAGGGGGCCGCCCTCATTTTACACGAACGATACACAATTTAATTTAATACGACGGATATGCATACAAGAGAAAATTTTGGAAGTAAACTGGGAGCAATCCTTGCTGCGGCTGGCTCGGCGGTCGGTCTTGGCAATGTGTGGAGATTCCCTATCATCACAGGTCAGAACGGTGGTGCAGCGTTTATAATCATCTATATAGCATGCATCCTATTACTGGGACTTCCAATCATGATTAGCGAATTTCTTATCGGACGTCACACACATTCAAATACGGCAGGAGCATATCGTATCCTGTCAAACGGAAACGCGTGGAAATGGGTGGGACGACTTGGTGTGTTCACGGGTTGGTTCATTCTCTGTTATTATGCCGTCGTGGGTGGCTGGACAATTCATTATACCTATCTTTCAGCCGCAAACGCATTCAAGGATGTTGAGGCTTCAGAATATGGTAATATATTTGAGGGTTTTGTGTCAAACCCTTATCTTCCTGTTATCTGGCTCTTCCTTTTTATGGGAATCTCACACGTGGTGATAACACGTGGCGTACAGTCAGGTATCGAGAAATTTTCAAAGATAATGATGCCAACGCTCTTTATCATCGTCATTCTCCTTGTGGTGTGCTCGGTAATGCTTCCGGGTGCTGAACAAGGTATAAAGTTCCTCCTCGTACCTGATTTCTCAAAGGTGACAAGCGAGGTGGTTCTTCAGGCGATGGGACAGGCTTTCTTCTCCCTCTCCCTTGGTATGGGATGCCTTTGTACCTACGCCAGTTATTTTGACAAATCGACTCCATTGGCTAAGACGGCACTCAACGTGTCATTCATAGACACCGTGATTGCAATAATGGCGGGATTCATCATCTTCCCGTCCATCTTCAATATAGGAATGAATCCTGACGAGGTAGGAATGGGAGCAAGCCTCACGTTCATATCCCTTCCAAATGTCTTCCAGAAAGCATTCGGAGACGGTTCGTTCCTTGCATGCATCTTCTCCGTCCTGTTCTATTTCCTCCTCTTCGTTGCTGCCCTCACGAGTGCCATATCTCTCCATGAGGTTGCCACGGCATACGTGTCAGAAGAGTTCAACGTGACAAGGCGTGTTGGTGCATCAATCGTGACGATAGTGGTACTTGTCTTGGGTACTCTCTGTGCCTTGTCCTTTGGTCCTCTGTCGGGTGTAACTCTCTTTGACAAGAACATCTTCACTCTCTTTGATGAGTTCTCTGGCACGTTCCTCTTGCCAATAAGTGGAATGTTGATTGCTATATTTGCAGGTTGGGCACTTGACCGTCAACTATATAGGGATGAGATATCAAATCATGGTGAGTTGAAAGCACCATATTTCAAACTGCTCATCATAAGTCTTAGGTACGTCACCCCAGTTGCTGTAGGAATTGTGTTCCTCGACAATCTCGGAGTGTTTGAGTATTTTAAATAAGGACCCACCCTAACCCTCCCTATAGGGAGGGAACTTGGTTACATTGCTCGCCGTTTTTGTAGCGTTTAGGGTAACTCTATCCCCTCCCTGTAGGGAGGGTTAGGGTGGGTCTGCAGGTCCGTTTGGTGTTGTTTTATGCTTAATTTTACACATTATCCTAAGAGCGACCGTAGGGCAGTACTTGTCTTGGTCGTTGTGGCAGTATTGCTTGTTGTGGTGCTGCTTGTGGTTGATATTGTGCAAACAGGAAAGTTGGCAGAAGCTCAGAAGACAAACAAGACGGAGGTTAAAGTACGAGGTGGAAATGGGGGACGTGAAGCGGATAATGGGGTTGCTCATATTCCTCTTCATGAGTTTGACCCCAATACGGTGGATTCCGCTACTCTCGTAGGTTTCGGTATTGCCCCTTGGAAGGCGAAGGTGCTTGTCAATTACCGTAATAAGGGAAAACGCTTCTCCACTCCTGAGTCGATACTTGACACGTATGGCTGGGAAAAGGATGATTATGAAATGCTCCGTCCTTATATAAGGATAGGTGAGGCATATCGTATGCAGAGACAGGAATATCCTCGTGAACGGTATTATGAACAAGAATTACGTTATACAGATGAGAGACGCGATTATGAACATGGTATGTCGGATTCTGCAAAGACAAAATATGTGAGTTCTAAGTTCAAGACACTCACCAAGGTTGATATAAATACGGCAGATTCTGCAACACTTTGTAGTGTGCCTGGTGTAGGACAATACATTTCCTCTGCCATCATACGCTATCGTGGTCGCCTTGGCGGTTTTGCTTCTGTGGAGCAGACTTTGGACATAAAACAAGTTTCGCCAGAATTGCTTGAATGGTTCAAGGTGGAAAGACCGAAAGATATAAAGAAAATAAATATAAATAAAGATAGTTTTCAGAAACTTAATTCTCATCCGTACATAAGCTATGAGCAGACGCGCGACTTACTTATGTACAGAAGATTGTACGGAAGGATAGAGGATGAGGCTCAACTCATGAAGGTAAACATTTTTTCGGCTGAAGATGTGGAGAGATTGAGACCTTATCTTGAATATTGATATACGAAATGATTAAAGCGATATTTTTTGATATTGACGGTACGTTGGTATCGTTCAAGACGCACACCATACCACAGAGTACTATTGATGCTGTGAGTGAGGTTCGCAAGAAAGGTATAAAGGTTTTTATTGCCACAGGACGTCCTGTGCCTTTTATAAATAATCTTGGCACTTTAGAGTATGACGGCATCATGGCTGTAAATGGTGCAAGCTTTACGACGGCTGACGGAAATGTTGTTTTTGAGAAATTTGTGGATAAGGATGATGCAGAACGTATGCTTCGTTATGCCAATGATCAAGATATGGCTGTGGCCTTTGCTACGAGTGATGCGGCGTATGTGATAAATCCAAATGGCAAGTTTGATGCTGTCTTTGAACTCCTCAATCTCAGTCGTCCTGCCGAATTGGGTTCGGAGGGCTTGGAAGGTAAAAACGTGATGCAGGTTATCGCCTTCTTTTGTGAGGAGGAAGAAAAATATATCTTGAATAATGTTCTTACCAATTGTGATGCCCACAGATGGCACCCCGATTTTGCTGATTGTATATGCAAGGGTACAAACAAGGCAACAGGCATAGATGATGTGATAAAGCATTATGGCATCGGCATTTCTGAGGTTATGGCTTTCGGAGATGGTGGTAATGATGTAGAGATGTTACGTCATGCAGGAGTGGGTGTTGCGATGGGAAATGCGTCTGACGAAGTGAAAAAGTGCGCAAAAGTTGTCACGAAAAGCGTGGATAATGATGGCGTAGCAAGAATTTTGCGTCAGATAGATAAATTTTAGTCGAAAAAATTTGGTAGTAAATAAAAAAGCTGTACCTTTGCACTCGCTAAACGAAACGAGGCTGTATTACGGCACGAATTTCTTAGTGATGGCGGGGTAGCTCAGCTGGTTAGAGCGTCGGATTCATAATCCGGAGGTCGAGGGTTCGGGTCCCCCTCCCGCTACAAAGAAGCACTTACGATATGTAAGTGCTTTTTTGTTTATGTATGTTTATAATGTCCTTTGATAGATTTATGGATTTATAGATAAATTACCATGAACAATAGCCATTTTTCGTTAAAAACATCAAAAAAACAAGGCGTATTCACAAATATTTGTTTACGTTTACACTATTCTCGTATATTATACCTATATTTGCACCTAATAAATTAGAACAGATATAAACTAACGAAAATAATATGGCAGATACAAAGAAAATAAAGACAGCGCTTGTCTCAGTATTCCACAAGGACGGTCTTGATGAGTTGCTCGCTGAGCTTAACAAGAATGGTGTTAAGTTCCTTTCTACTGGTGGTACACAGGCATTCATCGAGAGTCTCGGTTACAAGTGTGAGAAGGTTGAAGACCTCACAACTTATCCATCAATTCTCGGAGGTCGTGTTAAGACACTTCACCCAAAGGTGTTCGGAGGTATTCTCGGACGTCGTGCTCTTGAAAGCGACCAGAAGGAAATGGCTAAGTACGAGATTCCTGAGATTGACCTCGTAATCGTTGACCTCTATCCATTTGAGGAGACTGTTGCCAACACAAATGACGAGCCAACAATCATCGAGAAGATTGATATAGGCGGTATCTCTCTTATCCGTGCTGCTGCCAAGAACTTTGAGGATGTTGTTATCGTACCAAGCAAGGCTGAGTACAAGCCACTCCTTGATATCGTTAAGGCACAGGGTGCAGAGACAACAAAGGCTCAGCGTAAGCAGTTTGCAGAGCGTGCTTTTGCAACATCTTCACACTACGATACTGCCATTCACGAATATTTCACTAAGTAAGTTTGTCTTTAGACAGGCAATAATAACTAACTCAAATGGGATTCTTTACACTTACCCAAGATATAGCAATGGACCTCGGTACTGCAAATACCATTATCATCAGTAATGGTAAGATTGTGGTAGATGAGCCATCTGTTGTAGCCCTCGACAACACTTCAAAGAAGATGATTGCCGTAGGTAATAAGGCAAAGATGATGTACGAGAAGTCGCACGAGAACATCCGTACATGTCGTCCTCTTCGTGATGGTGTGATTGCAGACTTCGATGCCTGCGAGAAGATGATGCGTGGACTTATCGGTATGATAAATAACGGTCATCACCTCTTCAAGCCACAGTTGCGTATGGTTATCGGTGTTCCTTCTGGTAGTACGGAAGTTGAGCTTCGTGCCGTTCGTGACTCTGCAGAGAACTCTGGCGGTCGTGAA
>ODAI010008284.1_pt1 | contig 24696 bp, 23 predicted proteins | sample 1539321 | NCBI WGS metagenome assembly ODAI01 (sample SAMN02144231, study PRJEB22623) | gut metagenome | biome: sheep rumen | host: Ovis aries | place: New Zealand
GCATTTAATCCTCAAGAGTTCATAAATGCTGTGTTTGATTCTGTATTTAGAATTCAATTATCTTCAACTAATTTAAAGTCAGTTGAATATCTTAAAATGTTGGATGAAGCAGAAGCTCTTACAACGGAGGCTGCTAAATTAGGAACCTATAACTCCTATTATTCTATATACAGTGTGGGAGCTGACGGTAGGGCTTATAAAGTAAATCCAGTATCTAATGCTGACAGTACAGTAGGAGGAAAAAGCTCTGTAACTAACTTCAGAAATAATAGTGTAATGGTTAATGGTATTACATACAGAAATAGAGACGGAGCTTACTATGATATAAATAACAATATAATTACTGACCAAGACATAATAAGAGACATTGAAACAATTAGAACTATTGATACGATGACTTCTATTGCAAAGGATGGTAATTATGACGTTTATGTTATAAGTTCTGACAAATCTAATCCTGAAGTAGTAGGTAAAGACAGCAGCAATCATATTAAAAGATATTCTAGAGAGCAGGCTTTGGAATACATTACCAAAATGGAAGACGTATCAAGAGAGGATGCAATGAATAATGCAGCTCCTATTGAAAACGTTAATGGTTCTGAACAGCAGCCTGAAGTTGTTGTAAAGGAAGATAGTTCAGATTCTAATGAAAAAATTAATGAACCTGTAGAAAAAGTTAATGGAATTGGAAAAAAATCGTTAAAAGATTTGCATAATTCAGAAAATTTACTTACCTTTGTACAATTTGCAAGAAGTCCTGAACACAGAGCAAGACTAAATGAGGTTTTAACAAGAAAGTTCGGGGCTGATTTGCCAACAACAACAGCAGAGAGAAAGAAATTTTTAGAAAAACTTAATATACCAACAGAAAACATCACAGACTTTGATGCGTGGTGTGACATGGTAATAAATTGTAGATAATATGGCATGTGTTACAGAACAACAAAGAAAGTCTCAAGAGTATAGAGACGCAATGAAAAGATTTGATATAACTTCTGATGAGTTGGAAGTTATATTACACAAGTACCAAAACGATCCAAAAAATCAAGAGGCTTTTTCTAAAGGTGAGCTGTCATTTCCATCTGATGAGTATTTGCAGGAGCAGTTGTCTGCCCCTGCAATTACTGTTTCTAAAGAAAGCATAATTGATTATTGGAAGGAGCATTATAGTAAACCTATTGTATTCGATACATTAGAAGATGCAACTAGAGCAGAACAAGAAGCAAGAAGTATAGTTGGCAGCACTAAAGTAAGAAAAACCGCTAGTGGTAAATATGAGTTAACTGTTGGAGAAACAATAAAAGTTACAAGAGACGCACAGGGAAGATTATTGGCGCCTAATGGTAAAGTATCAAATCTTACAGAAAGACAATATATTCAAGTTCGTACTAGAACATTTAAAGAGTGGTTTGGCGATTGGGAAAAAGATCCAGAACACGCCAGTAAAGTAGTAGACGAAAATGGAGAACCTCTTGTAGTATATCACGGAACTCCGTATTATGGCTTTAACTCTTTTAATATAGAGAGTGAAGACAATAAAAGTAGAACAACCCAAGGTACTAAAAAAGGTATTTATTTTGCAAAAGATATAGAAAACGCAGAAATGTTTTCCATACCAAATGAAGTATCTATTGCAAGTTTTCTAGAGCACGCGTCTTTAAACGACGCAGATTATTATTTTCTTGGAAAAACTAAGTACGGATTAAGTAAAGAAGAGATAGATTCTATATTTGATAGAATAGAATCTGGATACTACAAAAATTTAGCAATTTCTCCAGTATATGCAGTTTTTCTCAATATTAGAAATTTGGAGGAGATAGATGCAAAAAAACAAGCCCTATATCAGCTAGAAGAAAAAGAATTAGAGGCATTTAATAACGCTGAAGACGGAGTTGTAATATATAACGTGTTAGAATCAATAAACCCTGAGGCTTTAGATTTATTAGATGGTAGATTTAGCATTCATAGTCAGCACCCGTTTACTACTGACTATGTGGTATTTAATCCTAGTCAAATCAAATCAGCAGAAGGAAACATAGGAACTTTCTCTAGTACAAGCAGTAATATATATAATCATAAGGACAGCATTAAGAAAATTGATGCTATTATAAGCGAAGCAGAAGAAGTAATAAACCATCCTGAAAGATACACAGAAATTGAATATAGTGCAAAAATAAAAGCTTTTAATGATAGAATCGCTAGAGAACTATCTCCTATTATAGGAGTAGCATCTAATGGGCATAATTTCAGAAAAGATACTGCAAGACTAAGATTGTTTGAAAGTATTAAAGAGCTTTACGAAAAGAAATTATCTTATGGTGAAGTAGAAGATTTGTTCGAAGCTTTAAGCCAAAAATTCGATAAGCCTTTCCATATCATAAGAGAGAGTAGTTATGAAATAGAAAAACAGCGTGGCAAAGGAGTAACATGCTATATTGTACCAAATCATCTTATGGGAAGATTTGATGTGCATATAAACTCTAATGAAAAACTTAATCCTTCTTATGCAGAATTAGCAGAGGAAATGATTCACCCTCTTATAGAAACTATATTTAGAACGGATGGTCAGTTATTTACAAGTTTATTAAATAGCGCTTTAAAACATAAGAATGATGAGATAGCTGTTATTGTAGATTCTGTGCGTCGTAATTATAATACTGATGATGCTTCTGTTCAAAATAATGAAATAGTAGCACAAACTATTTCTTATTACATGGCAAGACCAGAAAGAATACCACAAAAAAGTGTTATTAAACAAGCCATTGATAAGATTATAAATTGGATACAGAAAAACTTAGGATTATTAAAGGGATTTAAAGGAAAATTTACGATAGAGACTCTTGCAGGAGCTTTAAACTCTGAAAATGTTAAGTTTCATCTATACGATGTTTCAAATTATTACGTTAAAGGCTTCAACCACGTTAGTCCTACAAGGTTAACAATGTCAGAAACGGCTAAAAGAAGCATTACAGAACATCCTGTACTTTTAGACGAGTATCAAAGACCTGTTGTTAATTCTAACGAATTAGATAGACTTCTTAACGGAGGTACTGAAAACATAGCAAAGCGTATAAGAGAAATTCAACTTTCAACAAGTAATGTAGAAGATGCGTTTAAAGAAACAGTTAGTATTCCTTATTCTGAGTGGAAAGAATTATTAAGATTAAACGGTCTTGAAAGTACCACGGATGGTGCAGGGCATATTTTATTAGACGAATTAACTGACGATTATACAGACTTTTGGATAAACGAATCTATTAAAAATAAATACTCATATTTTTCTTACAATAAAAGTAAAAATGAGTACAAATTACCAAAAGTATTTTATGAAATATTAAAAGAGCTTTCTAAATACCCTTCTTTTAATGCATTTATTAGGGAGGAAGTTGGACGTAATAAAGAATTTGTTAGGGGTTTACTTCAAACTGATTTCTTACCTCCTAGTGCTTACACCACTATGGGCATTTTATTACACACCTCTGGAGGAGAAGTTGAAAGTGATGTACATGGTTTCTCTAACAATATACAAAGTATTCTTAATAATGCGGGTCTTCAATGGGCATACTATGATAAAAATCAATTGAGTTTGTTTGATTCTAATGTACAGCAAAAAGCAGAAGTGCCTGTTAAACAACAAACCGTAGAACAGGAAACTGTAGAAGAAGAAGCAACTGTAGAAGGAGAAGTATCTGAAAAATTGTCTTCAAGAGACCAGGCTTTCTATGATAATCAAAGAAAACTAAGTACTTCTATAGATAATCTTATTGGTATTAATAGCGTTTTCTCTAATTCAGAGATAGATGAGGCTGCTCAAGATGTAGCTTTCAATTTAAGCTACATGATAACCCAAATGCAAGAAAATCCTTCTTTAATTACTGAAAAATTTAGTATTGAAATAAATAAAGATGACGTAAGTAGGTTAAGTAGATTAGAACTAGTTAAAAAGATTGGTCTTCAAAATTTGCTAGACTATTGTAGAATATCAATGTTTAATCCTTTAGAGAATAATGCAATTTCTGACGAAATGGTAGATAAAGCGTTTCTACTATTAGAGGAAGAAAACTTTGATACTTTGGTACTTAAATGCAATTCTACATTTGCATTTATTGAAGGTTGGGGAATTAAACTTAACGAGGTAGGAAAAGCAGAAGTTGATGAAAATGTGGATACTTCCAATGAGGATAATTTCAATGAGTCTCAAAACACTACAGAAGTAGCTGAAACACAGGGTAATACTCAAGAGCATTGGCAAGTAGATACAAATACTCTTAGTGTTATCTCTACAATGTCTCAACAAATTAAGCAGTTCCTTGCTAATTGTTACAAACTGGATAAAGATGGCAATCAAGTATTTTCAGCTTGGGGAGTACCTCAAAGAATGAATGTCTCAGAAGCTACTGCTCAAATATTAAGTTGGACACAGGGGTCATTAAATAGACCTCAGATGGTTAAACTTCTAACTAAACATGCTAACAGTAATCCGTGGATTAATCAAGTATTGGAGAGACTTAATGATACTTCTGGGGATAATGCTATATTCCAAGCGCAGTTCTTTAATTCTTTTGCTAGGCATCATCAATCTTATGCTGTAGCAACACTTGAGAATGGGTCTTATGTAACGAAGATAATCAATACCTCTTCTGCTTTAAAGGACGCTTTTAGAAATATAGAATCCGCATATAAGGTAGGGCAACACCCATTATTCACATCGAAAGGTGTAAATAGTACTACTTATGGCAAACTGATTTCTATAAATGATGAGTTGTCTCATTTAAAGTATTCTGAAGAAGAGAAAGAACATATTGCTAATTTACTTGCAGACGCTTCTACTATATTAGGGTACCCTGCAACAAAAGAACAAATTCTTGAGATTCTAGATGAGAAGTCCTTTAAGACAATGACATCTGATAGTCTTAAGTATATTGTTTCTCTTATAGGGGCTAATAAAAATAATCCCACATGGGAACCATTTAGTAGAAATCCGAAGAAACAAGGAATTCTTAATAATATAGGAAAATTCATTAAACCCTTAACAGACATATTAGAGGCTACAACTGTACACTCTTTCTATAGTAAAGGTAAAATGTATCAAAGTGATGTTCTTCCCTCTTATTTATCTGATATGTTAGATAGTTTTAACAAAGAAGATAAAGTAGACGAGAATAATCCGGCAGAGCCTACTGAGTTTGCAAAGTGGCTTAACCATGAGTTCGGTAGATACTCTCAATTTAGAGACGCTTCTAGAGATAAAGGTAACTTAAATGAGGATTTGCAAAGAGGTTGGAGAAATGAGTGGCTCAGACTACTTGTCACAGACCCTAAAGCAAGGGAACTTTTAGACCATAAGGTACAACTTACTTTTAACAATCATTCCTATATGCTTAGTGAATCTGATAGCCAAGCAATGCTTGATAATGAATATTTGTTATCGGTAGCTACTGAATATTTCTCTGAAACAAATTGGGAGAAACAAGAATCTTTAGTTCCAGCATGGTTTAGAATACCAATGATGTCCAACAAAGCATCTGCTGAATACATTCGATTCTATAGTTATAGAGGTAATGGTTATCAGGATGAAATTACTAAAGGCTTAAAACAGTTTTTTGACTACGAATTAAGTAGAATTCAAACTGTAAGAATGAGAGACTTGAGTAAAGAGCAGGTTGGCTATATTGACCAGTTAGATGAAAACGGTAAGCATTTCTGTTTCTTACCTTTCCTAAATAAATATGTCGAAAATAAGGAAAACTCAAGACTCGGAACTCTTATTGAAAAGAAAGTATCTGGTGAGGAGCTAACTACTGAGGAAGAAGTTAAATTAAACGATTTAGCTTTAAAGGCAATTAAATACGAAATGAATCTAATTGCAAAAAATAAACTCCAGCAGTGGCAAAGAGATGGTATTGTAGATGCAGCTATTAAATCCATTAAAGGTATAACAAAAGAAAATGCTCTTGAGCAGCTTGAAAACTTTATTTGGAATGATATGTTTGCAGCCAAAAATATTCTACAACTCACCATTACAGATATTGCCCAATACAAGAGTGCTGAAGATTTACAGAAGAGATTGAAAGAATTACAAGCCCCTGGAACAAAAGCTGATATATTTGCAACTGATTTTAATGGTGATAGAGTTTCTGATGGTATAAATAGAACTCTTTACATTAGTGATATTTCAGGAGAAATGGTTAAGTCTGACTTAATAGAGAATCTTAGAATTGTATTTAACAATAAATTAGCACTGTTAGACCCAAATTCAAGAGATTATGCTATAGCAAAACAGGCTTATGATGAAATACTTAGACAATATGAAGAAGACATAAATGTTACTGATGGTCAAGCATACTCTTCTCTTTCCTCTATGAGAAAGAAGATGTTTATGTTTGGTAAATGGAGTAGAGAGGCTGAAGACTTTTATAATAAAGTTAAAGCAGGGCATTGGGACCATACAGATTTCCAAACTCACTTCAATCCTTTAAAGCCTTTTACATATTCTCAGACAAGTAAACCTACCGGAGTTGATAATGCCCCAATCTCTAATTTCAAGTTGGGAGTGCAAAACAAGAATTCTGAGTATATGTTGCTTATTGCAGGCGCAATACTTGAAGAAGCAGGGCAACCCAATATTTTACAAGTTCTTTCAGATGTAATGGAAGACAGCGTAAAGAAAGTGAGTGCGGATAAATGCCTTGATTCAATTCAGTTTGAATCGGCTGTCAAGACAGGTATCACAGGAGTTATAGATATAACTTCGTTCGTTAATAAGCCTAATGGTGCTGAGGCTCTTAAGACTTATCTTGAGAAGAGAATTTATAATGATGATGGTACTTATAATGCCTTGCATGTACATGAATTAAATTATGAAGATTTCAAGATACAGCAAGACATTCCTGACCACTTTATAGATCACTTCCAAGCATGGGGTTCTCAAATTAGAATGATTACTCCTTCAGATTTGGACATTAGCTCAAGTTTTACTTACACTGACGGTACTACACAAGTTACTAAAAACGGTGTAGAATTTAGAAAGGAGTATGAAGAAAACGCAGCAGAAAATATTCAAGAAAGTTTAGATGAAGTTGTACAAGAATTTAATCTTGATGGGACCCCTTTAGAGAGAAACATTGCCCTTGCTAGAATACTACAAAGAGAAATTCTTTCTTCTCCTCGTTATGGCATGGACTTGTTAGTGGCATGTTCTTTGAATGAAAACGGAGAGTTTAGAATTCCTTTAAATGACCCAATACAGTCAAAGAGAATTGAGCAACTTCTTAACTCTATTATAAAAAACAGAGTAAACAAACAAGAAATTGCAGGAGGTCCTGTGGTTCAAGTTACTAACTTTGGTACTTCAAGAAGATTGCATATTCGTTTCAACGATAAACAAGGTAACTTACTTAAGAATCTTGAAGAATATCAAGCAGAAGGACACTCTGAAGAGGAATGGAAGAAATATATAGAAGAGAATCAAGGAGGCATTGCTTATTATGAAGTATATGCTCCTGCAACACATAGAAGATTTTTTGAGGATTTTACTGATGAAAATGGTGTCATTGATGTAAAGGCTATTGAAAAATTAAACCCTGATTTACTTAAGATGATTGGATACAGAATTCCTACAGAGGATAAGTACTCAACATTCCCATGTAAAATAGTAGGATTTATGCCTTCGGAAGCAGGAGAAGCTCTTATGATGCCTTATGAAATAACTCTTATAACAGGATCTGACTACGATATAGATAAGATGTATCTTATGCTTAAAGAACTACCTATTTCTAGAAAGAAGAATGTCCATGAAGAAATGTTTAAAGCAATACAATCTTCTAGAAAGCAGTGGTATGAAAAGCAGGGTAAAAAGATGCCTTATGAGGAAAATAAAAAACTTGGTGAACAAGTTAATGATTTCTTAAGTAATCCTCTAAGAATGTCTAGATATGGAAAGACAGATCCTCTTTACAGAGCAATGTCTCATTGGTATAGAAATAATGCATTTGAATGTGAAATTCCTTTATCTGGAAGAAGTTATAGAAATAACAAAGTTGTTGATATGACTTGGAGCGTTCTCACACATCCTGATGTAGCAGCACAGGTACTTAAACCTGGAGGATTTGATCCTGAAAAAAGAATGGGATACCTTGCAGAAGCAATGAGATTGGGTAACAAATATGAAGATATTAAAGATCTGTCTATCTCTAAGTTGAAGAAACTGTGTACTACAGGTAAGGATTTGACTGATATATCTACACATGTTCAATTCTATAAGCAGAATAGTGCCGCTGGAGCATTGCTTGCTATATTTGCAACAGCAAAGATTGCACATGCTACTTTAGCAGGTAATGGCTATAGAATAAATATAAATGAAGTGTGTAGAACCAATCAACCCTTCTATATAGACGGTATGGCTTTTGATGGTTTAATGGAATTTGATGCTCAAAAGAATAGGGACGGTTCTTATATAGGTCTTGAATTAGGAAGTCTTGTTGCTTCTGCTGCTGATGCAGTAAAAGACCCTATACTTAATTTGATGAATATCAACAACAACACTGTAAACATTTTAAATGCAATGTTGAGAATGGGAATTCCGTTTGAGACAGCAGCATTAATGCTTTCTTCAAAAATTGTTGGAGACACTTTAAAAGAGTATAGTCAGATTGTACTTGATCCAAAGAAGAAAACTTCTTTTGCAAAATTATTGAAAGATAAATTCAATAATTTAAACAAACAGATTTCCGGTAAAGATACTTCTGAAACTCCTAGTACTACTAAAATAGACTCTAAGTTGGATTATGAAGATTTAACTAAAGAGGAAATGATAGAAGCTATTACCAAGAACAATCTTAATGTAGATTATAAGATTATATTGGCTTTAATGAGATTCAGTAGTATTGCTAATTCTTTGAGAACTCCTTCGGCAATATCAAAGTTAAATTCTATCAATAGTGCTGTTGGACCGCTTGTCATTGATAATATAATTATGCAAAACCAACTGACCTCAGAGATGTTGGGATTATATGATAGTAGTGGTAATGGATTAACTATGGGTGACATTTTTGCAGATCACCCTATACTTGAAAAATTTTATGGTGGTTATCAAATTGCAAAAAGAGTGTTTCAACCTATAAGCATTGCTGCTAGTACAGGCTTTAATAGTGCAATAGAAGGTACATTTGGACATATTGTTAAAGGTAACAGAAAATTGCTGAACAATTTCTTAGAATTTTATAAGTCGTATATGATGTTAGTTGGAGACGTAATTAATGAAGATAAAGTAAGTTATTACATTAATGAATTTCCTGCTAAACTGCATAAAGCTAAATCAGATTCTAGATACGCAGACAATAGATTAATTCAAGCAATAAAATTCTTATCGAGCAACAGCGGTAGGGTTGTGGCTAATATTGATACTACTGGTTTGCAATCAAAAGATAAGGATTTACTTTCGGGAGCATGGATTGATTTGTATAAAAAAGACCCAGAGTTGGCAACAGACTTATTTAATTACTGTTTCTTTAAAGGTGGTATAGGATTTAATCCTAAGGCATTTATGGGGCTTTTACCTGCACAGTTAAAAGAACAATTCTCTTCTTACATAGAGACCTTGAGAAGATTACCTTCAACGAGTGAATATTCTCATATTATAAGAGACCAGTTTGTGCAACATAACGCAAAGGATAATTCATTAGTTCCTATAGTAGAGGCTAAAAATATTCATACTAGAGGTAATGAAATGATACTGGATGATGAAGATGTTGCCTCTACAGGTTATGTGAAAACAAAGGAAGACGGTAGGTATAAACTCTTTAAAGTATATGAGAGAAGGGACAGCGCAGGTAACATTGAAAAAATTCTCGCTGAACTTCCTTTACTGGGAAATAATGGAGAGTTCTTGGAAATAAGTCTATCCCCTAAGAAGAGTTCTATAGGAAATGAGGGTATTCTACAGATAGAAAATGGTTCTGAAGAGCAACAACAAGGAATTCAAGATACTGATGTAGAGGATATCCAGAAAGATATGGAAACTGATGAACTATCTTCTCAAGATATGGCAATAAGTCAAGAGCAAGCTTCTGATGACGCTATAGTAGCAGGTACTCTAATTTATAATGCTTTGAAACCTCAAGATAAGGTTAAAATAAGAACATTGAAAGATATTAAAACAAATGAACCAGAAAGATTTGCTACTGTTGCAGAAGCAATGAGAGGTTTCTTTAAAAGCAAAGCTGCTGAATTAGGATTAAAGGTAAACGATAGGCAAATTGAAGAAATGCTTAGTATGTTTTGTTAAGTTATGAAATCTAATAAAAATTGTATATTAACTCCGGAAGTAAGACCAGGAGTTCCAAGTTTGTTGTATAAAGGACTACTTAATAATAAGAATCTTTACAACGATAGACAACTTGTCAATTATATATATGTAGAATATGTCGCTAGTGATGCCCCAGAGAAAATGGATTCTCTGGGGTTCACCAGAGACGCTAATGGTCAACATTCTGCAAAAGATGTATTGAAATTCTTTGATATAAATAAAATGTTATATGAAAGAAATGAGACTACAAGACAAGAAGTACTGGCTGGAGTAAGAGATAATGCGGGTAATCTTATTGCATATGATGATGGTATTTCCGCTATTAATCAAGCGATTGAATATAACAAGAACAGTAAAGGTCTTGTTGCTACTGTGTATAAAAACGGTAATAAGTATTATGTAAAACTTAATATGATTTCAACTAACGCCTTTAAAATAAAAGGAGAGTTGGAAACGCAAGAGAAATTGTATAATACAACAAAACAAGCCTTTAATACAGTAGGTATTGACTTTGATTATGTAGTTAGTACTTCTCCAGAGTTATATAATATAACGCAGCCACACAACTTTGTTTCATATTTGAAGTCTCTAGCCAATACTAGAAATGCTTTACTAGGTAAAGGAGAATTAAAATTTCTTCTTTCTTCTCTAGAAGGTTCTGAAATAAATAGGCTAAAATCTTTGTGGGGGGACTTAGATACTATTGTAGATAACATTTACAATGGGTATAGAAATACAGGTACTTTAACTTCTGGTCAATTGATGCTTATTGAAAACACATTAAATAAAGCAAAAAAATTTAATGGTTTAGATTTAAACGCATTACAAACACAGTTGTTTAATGAGTCTATGGATATTGAAGAAAGTTCTGAAAATTTCAACAAATATAATGTATTTGATGAATTAAACAAAAAATATGAACTTGAAAACAATAGACTTATTATAATAGGAGATAAGTTGGATTATTTATCTCAAATTGCTGGTAGAAGTGTTGTAAATTTAAATAGAAGACTTAAATCTCTTAAAAGTAAAGGTACTGATATTAGTACAAGACAGGATCTTTCAAGAAAGATACAGGAAATAGTTTCTGAAATAGATAGAAAGAGATATTACGCCGCTTTATTAACTTATCTTAAAGAAGTTAAAAGTGATTTTACTGCTATTGCAGATGCGGTTAACAATGTTGAGGGAATTCCTGGAAGTATGGAACACGCTCAAAATGCAGCAAGACTTTGGACACAATTTAATGATGCCTATCAACAGCACGAAGAAGTTTTAAAAGCCCTTACTCTTCTAGATTCTAAAATTATAGATGAAGATATTTCAACAGAAGACAAACAAACGATAAAAACTTTAGCATCGGAGTTATTTGCTCAATTTAATGAGCAGAAAGGACAGCTTGACAAATTCCAAAAGGACACTATGTATGAAATAGTTACTAATGTTATTGGGGAAGAAGATGTTAATGGAGTTTCTGTAAGTATTCTACTTGACCATTTGAATGAAGATGCCTCTTTTCAAGATAGAATGTTATATGCTTTTGGTAAACAAAGCAACACATTAGTATCCATTATGGGCAAACTCACTAAAGATGCCCAAGATGAAAGAAGACTTATACAAATGCAAATGCAGGCTAGAATAGATAGAGCTGATTCAGTGCTTAAAAAAGCAGGTATAAGTAATACTGAATGGATGTATGAAACAGATAGTAAGGGTAACTATCATATCATAAGCGAATATGATTGGGACGCTTATTATAAAGCAAGAAACGAAGCAAGAAAACAATTACTTAAGTCTGGCATAAAAGGTTATAACTTAATGCTTAAACTTAAAGAATGGGAACAGGAAAATACAGAAGAAGTTGTTGTAAGTAAAGCAAGTGGTAGAACAGAGAGAGTTCCTAACTCATTGTATAGAAATCCATTTAAAATGGAGGAAATTAACAACAATCCAGCACTAAAGGCTTATTATGAAACAGCTCTTGAAATAAAAGGAGAAATTGAGGATATGTTGCCGGATTATGCAAGAAGCCTTTATAGACCTCCTCAAATAAGAAGAGATTTGTTAGACGCTCATGGAATCAGAGATTATTTTAAATCTGTAGGTAATAAAATAAGAAACATATGGGTTAAAGAAGGGGATTTTGATTACATGAGCAACGCTACTCTTCCTGAAGATTCTTACTTTACAGATGGTAACTATAAAAATGATGTGAAGAAAAGCATTCCAGTTTTCTACTTTAAACATCTTGAAAACCAAAATGAATTATTACTAGATTTTAGTAGCGCTTTGGGTCATTTATCAGGTACTGCTGCAAATTATGAATGTTTGGAAAATGTTCTAGATACTGTAACCATGATGCAAGATTATATAAGCAACATGAGAGTAGTAAGTAAGAATTGGAGAGGACAGACTAAGGCTGAAACTTTAAGTAGCATGGAAACTACTTTAATTCAGAAACTGTTTAATAATGGTCAATCTAATTTGCAATATATAATGGATGGATTCGTTGATATGCATTATTATGGAGTGAAGTTGAAAGACCAAGGCTGGAAGAGTAAGGTAGGAGGAATGCTGCACGCTTACACTTCTATGAGAGGACTATCTACCAATGTACTTGGAGCAGTATCGAATGAACTAGTAGGAGAGGCTCAAATATTTATAGAAGCTGCTGGGGGCAAGTATTTTAGTATGAAATCTCTTTTACAAGCAGATGCACTAATGTTTGGGCATGGTACTGTAGGGGCTATAGGAGAATTTTGTGATTACATGACTAATAACAACAATTCTATGGCCACACTGCTTAAAAATAGATTCGATCCTAATCAAGAGAAGTTTGATGAGCTTACCCAAAAAAGATACCATAAATCTATGGTTAGACATTTACTTGATGTAGATCCAACCTTTAAATTATATGGTCTTGGCGAGCAGCTTATTCACGATAAGATAATGTTTGCAGTGTTATGTGAGAAGCAGGTATTAATGGATGGTAAAAAAGTACCACTTATTAAAGCACTTGGCAAATCTGAAAAAATTGATGGAGGAAGAGATTTAATAGTAAAACCAAACGTTACAACTTTGGACGGAAAGCCTTTAACAAGTATATTTGATAAGTATTTCAATGAAGTGACAGACGAGATTAGAAAAGCTAACCAAGACTGTCATGGTGCAATGAACCAAGAGGACAAGGGTCTTATATCTAGAAGAATGTGGGGAAGAATGCTTATACAAATGAGACAGTGGATGGTAGAGCACTTCTCAAGAAGATATAGGGGAACGCATTATGATGCTACAGAAGATGGATGGACAGAAGGCTGGTGGGCAACTGCTATGAAATTTATTGCTCAATATGATGAAGATTTAGGTAGAGTTTCTACATCAGCAAGGTTAAAGTTCTCAACTCTCAATTCTATAATAGCAGAATATGAAAGAGAGAAAGAAAATAGAACTTTGGAGGATCCTGCATTTAGAAGCCTTGAACTAAAAGCAAAGTTTGCGAGAACTCAAATTGCTAACATAAGAAAGTTAGGAGCAGAACTAGCGCTGACTTCTTTATTATGCACTTTATCTTGGGGAGTAATAGGGGCAGCAAAAGATTTAGATGAAGATTTTTGGACAAGGTTTTTAGCGTATCAATTAAAAAGACTTGCTTGGGATGAGTTTACAACAGCTACTCCAATAGGTGTAGTGCTTAATGTTTACGGATTAGTACAATCGCCTTTCCCTGCAATATCTACTGTTAAAGGACTTCTTTATCCTGTGTGGGGATTGGGAGATATAGACGATACTCTAAAGAGTGGTCCAAACAAAGGCGAAAACAAGTATTGGAGAAATGTTAAAAAATACACTTTCCCTGTTTACAAAGATATTCAAAACTTAATGAATTTAGGAACTACTGTAAGCGCGTTCGAGCCTTTTGATCCTAATGCTCAAGTTACAAGATAACTTATATTTAGTAAATAAAAAACTAGAGGGACTTACAAAATCTCTCTAGTTTTTATTTTATTTATTTTCTACAAATCCTAGTTTAATACCCTTATTAAATACTATTTTCTTTAACAGTAGATTATTAATTTTGAATTTGTCTACTTCCATAAACGGACCACCAGAAGGGTCTATAAACACACAATTCTTATCAATATAAGGAAGTTTAGAATATCCCGTCCTTATTCCTAAATTGTCATGTTCTAAATTTAACTTATACCAAATAAGGTGTTGCCAATCCCTGCCTCTACGAAGAAATTCAAGATAATTCTTATCTCCATCCCTATTCGGTAATTGTATTATCTTTTCCATTTCTATATTTATTTATTATATAAGTAAAGTGAGATGTTTTATCTGATCCACACCCATTAAACTCTGGGCAAAAACCTCTATATATACAATTAGGGACCATGAATCTCCACATTACGGGCTCTATAATTTTTATAGCATCTCTGACCTTATGCCACAATTCTATTGTTTCAGGGGCTGCTTGCATACAAAGTCTGACTCTTGATATATTTATTAATGCCTGTGCATTGCATATAAAGGAACAACTAATAAGTGCATCTTGAGGCAAAGAATGTCTATCAATACCAGTTCTATCAGACCTTTGTGTACAAACAAATTTCTCAATACCCTGATGATGTCTTACTAAATGCATTACTACCCAATAAGGAACATCTGTACAGGTTATAAGATACTGAACACAGCGTATTGGACTGTGTTCAGCTCTTAACATTTTTATCTTCCACTCATCAGAAGGTTCTTTGTGTGTAGGTTCTTTTCCTACAGTCTGCCTTGCCATATCAAGAGCAAGAGACCAAGGAGTTATTTGCCTTACTTCTACATTCATTTCTTCTTTCCTTTATTCAACCGTTTAACAATCTGATTATTAACCTTATTTATCTTCTTAAAGGCTTTCCTAAGTTCTTCTGTTTCTATAAAGGTTAATGGACTATCATCACAAGCACAACTATCAAGCTGACTATGCAGATTACTTATTTCTCTAATCCATTTATCAAACCATTTATTTCCTATTGCGCTCCAAATCATACTACTTTAGTTTTAAAAATTCATCTGCTATATTGTTTAATTCCTTCGCTCTATTTAGTGGAAAGGAACAATCAAAATCTCTTGCATCATATTCCAAACTTCTTGCTACACTTTTAATAGCTTGAGCCATCATGGTGGCTCTCATTAATTTTTCTCGTTGTGTCATAATTCTGTCGCATTAACTACTTCTAATTCATCTTCATTCCAATCACTACAAGCATCTAATACTTCACCTGCTGTAACTCTTAATTCTGTATCAGTTAAACCTTTTTTAAACACTAAATTAGCTAATTTAACCGCCAAATCAAGTGCCTGTTTTGCAGAGTATTGTTGCATATAGAATTCTTCTGTCAGATTACAATCATCTGATAGATTTCCTTCTGCATCGCATTGATTTGTAGTTAATACAAACTCTTTACTTAAAGTGTTACTACAAGTAACCTGTATATCTATCACATTATCAGACTCATCTGATTGATTCCACGGGGCATTACTATCATCTGCTCCTGCTGGATAATCCCAATTATTCATATTCTTTTAAAAATTAAAAGAGAATAGCCCCTTCTGACTATTCTCTTGTTATAATACCAGATGTGGTAATAATTAAACTTGCAATAGATACGGCATTCTCTAATGCTACTCTCAATACTTTTGTTGGGTCAATAATACCAGCCTTCTTCATATCACACCATTCGTTTGTAAGAAAATTATACCCATCACAATCAGTAGGTTTGATAGATTCTTTGCTAATATCTACACAACCATTAATGCATAATTGTTTAAACGGTGTTTTAAGCGCTTCCATTACCACAGCATAACCAACAGCGCTTGGATTATCTGTATCTTGAGTTCCATAAAGTTCATCTGCAATATTCAAATAGGTACATCCACCACCAATAGAAATGCCTTCTTCTATTGCTGCTTTAGTGGCATATACTGCATCTTCAACCCTATCATATTTTTCTTTAGCAACTGCCTCAGTAATACCTCCTACATGAATTACTACCATTTTACCAATAAGTTTAGCCAACTTCTCCTGAAGTTTCTTCTTATTGAAACCATTGGTCTCCTCTTCAATCCTACCTTTTAAAATTTCTGCCCTTTCTTGTAAAGGTTCATCGGATATTTGACTAGATTTGATAATTGTAGTATTATATTTAGATACTACAACTTTATCGCAGATACCAAATCCACTTGCTTTTACATTCTTTGTGTCATCAAAGATTATAGCATCAGTAATGGCTGCAATATCTCTAAGGCACTCTGTCTTCCCAACACCAAATCCATCAGCCTTTACAGGGATAATTTGAGTATTGTTTCTAAGATTATTTTGTATAATTTCTTTAAGTACTAATTGGGTAAAGTCTTGAGCAACAAGAAGAATTGGAGCATTATTTGCAAATGCCATATTAAGACCATTTCTTGCAAGTTCCTGCATGTCCTTTACAATATTATCAATAAGCACTATCTGCACAGATACATCTTTCTTCTCATATTCTGCTGTCTGTGCTCTATGATTAGTGATAAAGGCAGGAGAAATAAGACCACTATCAAATTGCATACCCTTAAGTACATCAACAGTAGTCTCTTCTGTGTCTGAGTTGTCAAACATTACAAGTCCATCTTTACCAGCATCAATAAATGCTTGTGCCACCAAAGTTCCCAACTCTGAATCATTATTAGCAGAAATAGTTGCAATATCCTTTAAAGACTTAAAATCAAAACCAACTTTAGTTGAGTATTTCTTATCCTTGAGTTTCTCTGTTACATCTTTAAGGGCTTGCTCCATTCCTCTCTTCAACGATAATGCAGATACTCCATTTTTCTGCATTTGGATAAAACATTGATTAATAAGGCTTTGTGCAAGTATAGTTGAGGTTGTCGTTCCGTCACCAACTGCATCAGCTGTCTTTGCAGTAGCTTCTCTTACTAATTGAATAGCGGCATCAACCATCATATCATTGTCAAATACCTGTCGCGCCACTGATACACCATCTTTAGTGGTATATGCTTTGCCTTCAGGTGTATGCAGAATTACTGTACTGCCCTTTGGACCTAATGTTGTCTTCACAATATCTGCCAAAATGTTTACACCTTTAAGCAAAGATTCTTGTGCTTGTTCTTTTGTTTGAATCATAAATCAATATTTAAATTATTTTCTTTAATTAGTCTTCGTGCAATAACTGCTTTAATTCTTAATGGGACACTGATATGATTTCCTTTATTATTTACATAAATAGAATGACCTCCTTTTCCTCTACCTTTAATTAATGTATAGCCATTCCGTTTCAGCATTCTTACAAAATCATCTACAGTCCATTCTAACATTTCTAATCTATATTTGACGGAAAGTCAGCTATTAATTCATTTGCTTTATTAGTATACCAAGCTGCTTTCTCCATATCTTCTTTATATTTCCCTTTATTCTCTGCTCTCCAGAGATATTTGAATGCATTAATTTTGCAAAATACTGCAACCTCTGCTTTACCAAAGGCTGCAATCATTGCATCAATACACTCAATATCTCCCCTATTGTAGTGAGCAGGATGTTCTACATTAGAGTTCTGGCTCATATTTCTCAACCTTTATATAACCTTGTTTAATTTTCTTCCTAATTTCTTTACAGGATATTCCTAACCATTGACCTACATGTTTTGCTGTAGTATGAGAGTAATCCCATTTAGGATAAAGAGTAATTTTGCCAAACCATTTCCTTGCTACTATAGCCTTGTAAGATTGAAGATATTTACCACTCTCTGTAACTATTTCACATTTATTGGCTCCTAATACATTAACATGCATCTTTATTCTCCTTTCTCTTCTTTTCCTCTTCTTCTATTTCTTTTAACTCTGCTTTAGAATACCCTTGTTCCTCGCACCAGAAATAGTCATCACTATGATTCCTTAAATCTATAGAAATATCGTGTCCTTTAGTTTTCCAGTATTCTTTTACATTCTCAGCATTACTATTAGGAGATATACCAAGACATATTTGAGATCTAAAAGCATTTTCATCTTGACTATGGCGATAGAAATCTCTTCTTTCTTTAAGGAATTCAATTACTTTATTGGCATTATCTTCTCCGATAATATCCTTTAAAGGCGGAACATCTTCATATCCCCTATATCCAGGATGAGTACTAAACTCATCAGTTCTCTCTGGAATCCACTTATCTTTAATGTGTTTGTTCTCGGCATCGCGGATAATCAAATCAAGATGCTCATTCCAATAGTCTTTAAGATACCACTCTTTAACATACTTATCAAGAATATACTTACACTCTTGATATGAAAGATAGTATCTCTCATAAAATTTTTCTGGTTCAAGACCTTTAGTCACTCTATCAAAATGTTCTTTAAGTAAATCATCAAGATTATCACTCGGCTGAGAACGTGCATACATTTCCTTTAAACACTTATATTTAATATACTCGAACGGAATATGTTCAAGCATCTTTTTATAGTCTTTAAAGGTTTTTATATCTCTATTCCATTTGAGATATGTTGCAAATTTTTCATATTTATTCATAATCACTACTTATTTAATGCCTCCAACAAGTATCAACTTTTGCTTTTGCTGGTATTGGTAATTTATGATAATATAAAGCAGCAGCATCTTTCATTATTTGGGCTACTAACTTTGGATACGAATCTTTCAATTCCTCTGGAAATTCACTATTTATTTCATCATGAGTAAAATTTACAAGAAGAATTTTATTGAAATATCCGTTATCAATAATCCAGTTGAAGAGATTTACAACAGCAGTTTTCAATACTACAGCACCGCCGGCTTGAGTAGGAATATTAAGAGCAAGTCTATCCCATTTAGAAGCCTCTTTAAAATGCTGCTTTACTTGTAATGCTATTTTATCTCCTGTTCCTTTATGATAAGTTTTATAATTATCCCAAAAATCACTATCCCAATTTTCAGACTCTTTGACCCAATCCTTCCAGGAAGCCCAATAAACTTTATGTCCTGTTTGCTCTAAAGCAGTTACATAACCAGAAGCTCTGACTTTTTTACTACCTTCATTTTTAAATCTTGCCAAACCTTTCATACCACTAAGAAGATTAGACACAAGTTGCCTAGCCTCCTCTTCTGATATTCCAAGTTGCGGTGCAACAGCTGTGCCGTCTGAACCGAATTGTACAGCAAATTCTACACTCTTGACTTTATTTCTTAAATCAGGTCTTTTAGCTTCAATGTCTTTTACATCAATATCTTTAAGTTCATCTGCAAATACTACTTTAGCATAAGCAGCATGAGTATCTCCTGAACCATATAAGAATTCGTCTAAAAGCATTTTCTCATCATAAACTTCTGCACCAATACGTGCTTCCATTGCGCTATAGTCACAACTACAGAAAAGATTTCCTTTTTCAGCTACAAAACAAGCTCTTGTTTCCGCATCATGTGGTAATTGTTGCATATTAACCATTTTACATTGTGATGCAGGAATATGTTTATAGGCTGCTAAATCAGTATCTACTCCGCTACCACTAGACATTCTTCCTGAACTAGTGCCAATTTGCCAATATGAAGTATGTAATCTTCCTGTTAAAGGATTGACAAGATTTAAATGTCCTTGACCAAATGAGGATACCACTTTCTCGGATTCTTTGTAATCGAAGTATAAACTCAGAAATTCATCATTTACACCTTTTTGAGTCTTTAAATGTTTTTCAAGAACAGAATCTTTATCTTCTCCGGTCTTTTTATCCTGCACAGTAGTATCAAATCCTAAATCTTTAGCAAGTTGAATAACTTGTCTAGAACTAGCCCAATTTAAATCTATAACAGGTTCTGTGCTAAAACCTTCAAATAAGTCTCCTTGAGTATCTATATGATAATATTTAGAAAGAGAATTTTTGATAAGAAAATCATCAAGAGCTTTTCTTCTCTTATTAAGATTTTCTTTATCCTTTCTCATCTTCTCCCTCCATCTATCTTCATCTAATTTTATACCACACCATTCAAGATATGCTATAGCAGGTACAAAGTCACATTCAATCTTTGCTCCTTTAAGTCCTCCTCGTTCTTTACAATCCTTAACTTGAGACCACATTATCTGTTCGAGATATGTGACATCTCCAGCGCCATACATGATTACTGCTTTATCCAGACCTCTCCAAATAATTTCTCCTCTTACAGTTTTATCTATGTCAATTTGAAATCTTCTTCTTGCAACTTCATTTAAAGCAAAACTTACTCTGTAAGGAGAGTTTACTTCTCGTGGATAACCAAGATATAGGAATTGTTCTACAATCATAGTATCATACACTCTTCGTGGTATAATGTTATAATTGTAAAGAAATTGTAAATCAAATTTAAGATTATGTCCTACTAATAATTTACTTTCTAAAGTATGTTTAAAAAGTCTAATATCAATAGTTTCACAATCTACTACAATTCTTGTATCAGCAGCATCATTACCAAACTGAGCACATAGAAGTTTGCAAAGTCTTGGATTTCTTCCTTCTGTTTCAGAATCGTACTGCACCAATTTCCAATCTTGCATAACTTCTATGGCTCTTTCAGCAGTAATTATGGTATAATCAGGGTCTTCAAACAGTTCTTGTCTCTTCGTTACCAGATATATCATAATCAAAAATTAATATATACCCAATATCATCATTATTTATACAAGGACAAATTTCCTTTAACATCATTCCAATTTGAGGGTCTATTTCTCCTACTGTAAGTGTCGGACCCCAACTAAATTGAATTTCGTGAGGTAATTTAGTCTTTATATCATTAAAAATTCGATATGGATACTGAGTTATAAATTTATACCATCTTTCATCAGGATGTTCTTCAACAGGAGTTACTGGTGAAAGATAATGAATACCTCTATTGGTATTACCTTTAAGTTTTATTATCTCCATTATCTATCTCCTCCCATTCTGTAAGTTGAAAGAATAGGTTTCTTTTCCTATTAGAAGAATCTATACCATTAATGGTTATAGTATAATCTCGCCTTGCTAATTCTTGAGAGTCTTTACAAGTTATATTAAATTCACAGACTTCTTTCAACCCTTTCTGTCTAGCAAGCGCTACAATATCTTCCTCTGTAAAGTTAGTTCTTTTCATGCTAATTTAGACCATCCTGTCATACCAATTCCTCCCCTAGATTCATTTTCTAGGTCGTTTACTTCTACAAATTCAATTCCAGAAGAGAATAACCATTTAATCTTTTGCCATACAGTAGCCTTTTGACTTAACTGTATTCTAAATTGTGCAACTCTTTCTCCATAAGGAATGTCAGTACCACCTTGTCTAATACAGTAAGCAATCATTTTCCAATCATCCTTATTACCTTTATAGGATGAATCTATGACTCCAAAAGAGTTAGGAATGATTATACCAAACTTTTTAGGAGTACTGCTTCTAGGAGCAAGAATTGCTTCGTACCCATCAGGTAATTGCATAGCAATGCCTAGTGAAAACTCTGTGTAACCTCCTTTATGATTAATGTGTACATTCTCTGCTGCCACCAAGTCTATCCAATCTCCACACTCAATAACTTTAGGAATCGGAACATCATTACAGCGTTTTATTTTGATTTTCAATCTCATATTTATTTTTATTTTTTAATACCCATATAAAACCACCTGATTGCTTATATTTACCTTTACAACAATTTGAAATATTACCGCTTTTAACTCCTGTAGCTCTGGCAGCATCCATGATACATTCATATTCAGAAATAAAATTTCCAGATAAATCATATTGTAATACAGGCATCATTTCATGTTTATGCCCTAATCTACAATTAAATTTTCTTTCTTCTGAATATTTTTGACCAGTCATGGTAGCTTTTATTTTAGCTATAATTTCAGGGCTATTTCCTCTTCTGTGATGCTCCCGTATTTTACGCTTAGCTTCATCAGAATGATGAAAAGATACTCCTAAACAACCATCTCCACCATCTGTTAAATTAAGACTTTTTCCAGCTGTTTTATATAGTTTTATTAATTCTTTTTCTTTCTCTTTTGCTTCTGTTTCCGATAAATTCTCATATAAAATAACATGCTGTATATTTTCCCACCCATATTTTAATATATGTCTAGCGAATAAACTTTGAACATAACGACCTTTTATTTTTCTCAGATACCCGTTACCATGAGGGCGGCATCTTTGTGAAAAAGATTTGCTAGTTATCCCAATATATATTTTACCATTAGGGCAGGTATGAGAATATACAATCCATGTTTTTTCCATATAATACTTATTTCTTAATTGTTTTTAAAGTCTAGACATCCATTCGCCTTTATCTATTATTTTAGGCAATGGAAAATCCTGATGCATTTTTTTAACTTTGATTTTCAACTTCATCTGTTTCTACTCTTATAATTTGAGGTACATTAATATAATAGCAATCTGCAATCTTTTTATACTCTATATCGGAAGTAAGGAAAGTATATTTTGTTGGGGAAGTGATACTAATCTGTCCAGTAGGTAGTTGGGTTATAGTATAACCTTTAAATACTTTACTAACAGATTCAGTACCATCCTCTAACAGAATATTTTCATTATTCTCCTTTACAACTAAAAATAGAATATTTTGTAATTGCTCTACTCTATGATTCTTTGTTATAAGAATAATGTACGCCTTCCTCATTTCTTTTTGTTACTTTTAGTTCCAGCAGCTGCTTTCATTGCATTGGTTCTTTTCTGCAAATCTGCTGCCTGTTTATTAGCTTCTTTAATGGCTCTATTCATTCTTGCTTTATCCTGCAAAATCTCTTGATATTGAGCCATAGTTCGGGCGTCACTTTCTGCTTGCCACTTCAATTCATCACTACTTTTTACTGGCATAGTTTGATATAAATTTATTTATATTGTTAATAGAATTAAAGTACCACATATCATCAAGAGCATTTATCTTATCAAAAAGTAAATCTTCTTGAGAATTATTTATCCGAATATCATCGTACTCTAAATAATCAAGGCAATCCCTATCTACAAGACCTATTAATTTACCAATTGCATTATATTGTATGGTATAATGATGTTGATCACCTTTTATATCACTTATAGGTACAATGTCTATCCTATAGTATTCGTGGTATTCTTTATTAACATAAATTTTAATACTATTGCAATCCTCTCTTGCTAAATTAATGGTAGCATCTATTAGACCAATAATCTGTTCAAATGTTATTTCCTTTTTCATTTTTTATTCATTTTTTAAAATCCGCTGCAAAATTACAAAAATATTTTGATATATGCAAATATTTTAGTAATTTTTTAATCTTTTTTCCAAAATTTATAGGTTATGTCCTCATAATAATCCAGAGGATCTAGTAAATACACATCTTTTGCCTTGTAAAATTTCTGATTAGTTGTTGGAGAATTTAAAGGTCCTAATTCTTTGATATATTGACCAAATTTTACATATTTAATCCACCTAATGAAATCACTCCAAAAGTGAGATTCTTTGGAATTAAAAAAGGTTTTAATATCTGAAATTCCAGTATACCATCCTAATTTAAATGGTAAAAATAAAGGTTTTTTCTTATACTGGTATTTCCAAGTTTCTAGTAATTTGTGAATATCAGGCCAATAACCTCCCATAAAACAAATACAAGTAATACCTTTATTTGCTTCTATAAGACGTTCTAATTCTTCAGGAGTAAGTTCTATGCCGACATCTTCCCAAAGTTCTTTAGAATGACAATCTGGGCAATGAATAGGACAATTAGATATATTTATACACAAAGTAACCTCATCAGGAATTTCTCTAAATGTCACTTGAGCTGTCGTGTACTTTAGCATATACTCTAGTTTTTTGTTCAATTTGTCTTCCTTCAGACCAATTCTTAATCTTAGTAAGATAACCTATAACCCTATCCCAAAGACTTACATGGGTAGAGCCACATTTAGGACACTTATCAAATGGCTGCTTTGCTATATACCCACAATCATCGCATTCACAATTAGGAATATTCCATGTGAAATACTGACATCCTACTTCAGCAGCATACTGAATAAGTTTCTTATACTGTTCTGTAGAAAGATGGGAGTCAAGATTTATGTGTGCGGCACTACCACCATCCAAATAGTCTCCAATATAATCTTTGCCATGAAGCCTTAGTTTTTCTAATACAGAAATATTCTCATTAGGTTTAAATATATAACTTGCATAAAGATTAGTATCTGTAGGAACTTTATACCCATCTGCTTTATCCCAATTATAGTTCTTAATAGCCAAACTTTCAGCCAATTCTGTTACACTCCTACAGAAAGAACTTTTTTAAGTTCTTCTATTGGTGTAGGATGATTTATCACATAAAATAAATCTTTGTTTGGACCATATTCTCCAAATAGTTCTTGTTCTTTTTTAATTCTA
>ODAI012548470.1_pt1 | contig 24696 bp, 18 predicted proteins | sample 1539321 | NCBI WGS metagenome assembly ODAI01 (sample SAMN02144231, study PRJEB22623) | gut metagenome | biome: sheep rumen | host: Ovis aries | place: New Zealand
ATATATGGGGATTGTAAATTTATGGGACAAGCGTAAAATATAACCATCAAGCGAATCCATTTCTGAGATTCAAGGATGTCTTATATTCTGCTAATTCCTACAGTAAATTTACCCGATCAAGCCTTTTAAGGCATCTTTAATCATCCGGCCAAATGTGCTATAATTGTTCGAAGTACGGGCAATTTTTTGATACGAGGATTTTTATGAATATTATTATTGTTGGATGCGGAAAAGTAGGCCATACACTGGTTGAACAGCTTGGTGGCGAACAACATGATATCGTTGTGGTGGATTTAAATCCCGACAGAGTCCACAGCATTACGGACGAGCTTGATGCACAGGGCATCGTAGGTAACGGTGTAAGCTACCAGACTCTGCAGGAAGCCGGCGTGGAAAAAGCCGACCTTCTTATCGCCGTAACGGCATATGATGAGCAAAACCTGCTCTGCTGCTGTATCGCAAGGCAGGCGGGACACTGCAAGACCATCGCCAGAGTCCGCAATCCTATTTACAACGAAGAAATCTCGTTTTTACGGGACAAACTTGGACTTGATATGGTTATAAACCCCGAGCTTCTTACCGCCAATGAGATAGCACGTATATTCCAGTTCCCCTCTGCGGTTAAAATAGACACATTCTCAAAGGGAAGGATTGAGCTTATCCACTTCCGTATTACGGATAAATGCCTGTTAAACGGAATGGAGCTTATAAATCTGAAAAACACACTTGGTTTTAACGTCCTCATTCCTCTTGTTACTAGAGGCGACGAGGTTATTATTCCCCGTGGTAACTTTGTATTTAAAGAGGGGGATCTTGCCTCCGTTGTTACGACTCCGAAGACAGCATCCATGTTCTTCAGAAAGATCGGCTTTACCTCCGGAAGAACAAGAACAGCCATGCTTGTAGGCGGAGGAACCATCTCCTACTATCTTGCAAAAAGACTTCTTGCCGCAGGTATCAATACAAAGATCATCGAGATCGACGAGAAGGTTTGCACCACCCTTTCCGAAAAGCTTCCCCAAGCTACCGTTATCTGCGGTGACGGAACGGACGGAAAGCTGCTTTTACAGGAAGGCTTAGAGAGCGCCGATGGATTTGTGGCTCTTACGGGACTTGACGAAGAGAATATACTCCTTGCCCTTTTGGCAAAGCGCCTCAGCAATACAAAAGCCGTAAGCAAGATAAACAGGATCAATTTCAATTCTCTTTTAAGTGATATCAAGGTTGACACCACTATATTCCCGAGACTCCTTACCGCGGACCAGATACTTAAGTACGCCCGCTCTATGAACGATTCCCTCGGAAGCAATGTGGAAAACCTGTACAGGCTTGAAGACGGAAAGGCGGAAGCTCTGGAATTCTACGTAAAAGAGAGCTCCGACGCTACAGATACCCCTATTGCAAAGCTTAAGCTGAAAAAGGATATCAACATCTGTTCAATTACAAGAGCGGATAAGATCATCTTCCCCACAGGATCCGATGAGATCAAGGTAGGGGACTATGTTGTGGTGGTTGTTAAACACCAGGGTATGGACGACATATCCGATATTTTGCAGTAAACTCGGCTCGTCCGGAGGACCTTACAATGAACTTTACAATGGTTACATATATAATCGGGTGGATCTTGCAGATAGAGGCTGCTTTCCTGCTTCTGCCCGCTATAGTCGGTTTCTTTTATCATGAAACAAACCACTCTTTAGTTTACATAATCTGTGCTCTTGCAAGCTTTGTTCTTGGCCTTTTGATCAAGCTCAAAAAGCCTAAGACAAGAGATCTTTACACCCGCGAAGGCTTTGCCACCGTTGCCATCGGCTGGATTGCCTTAAGCGCCGTTGGTGCGGTTCCCTTTACAGTAACCGGGGATATTCCAAACTATGTAGACGCTTTATTCGAATCGGTATCGGGCTTCACCACAACCGGAGGAAGCATCCTTACCAATGTTGAAGTTCTCTCCCACGCCAACCTTTTTTGGAGAAGCTTTACCCATTGGATAGGCGGTATGGGCGTGTTTGTATTTATAATGGCTATCTTCCCCATAATGGGCGGATACTCCATAAATCTGATGCGCGCAGAAAGTACCGGACCTGCCGTCGGAAAGCTTGTACCCAGAGTACAAAAGACCGCCAAAATACTCTATCTTATTTACCTCGCCATAACCGTTATCGGAGCTATAGTCTATATGATCTGCGGTATGGGATTGTTTGATGCGCTAACAACTATCTTCGGTACTGTCGGTACCGGCGGATACGGTATTTTAAACGACAGCATCACATCCTACTCTCCTGCCGTACAGTGGGCTATCACGATTTTTATGATACTGAGCGGTATCAACTATTCCGTTTACTTCTGTCTCCTTAGAAGACAGTTTAAAGACGCCTTTTCAATATCCGAGGTTAAATGGTATATCGGTATCATCCTCGTGAGTACCATAATCATTACCTTCAACATAAGAAATATGTATTCCGGTACCTTAGAGAGCGCGCGCCACGCCGCATTCCAGGTGGGATCCATCATCACGACCACAGGATTTTCAACTACCGATTTTGACCTTTGGCCCTCTCTTTCAAAGACGATCCTTGTAATACTGATGTTTTGCGGAGCCTGCTCAGGCTCTACGGGCGGAGGTATGAAGATCTCAAGATGGCTCATCATGGGTAAGACTATTTTTAAAGAGCTTTCAACCATGGTCCACCCAAGGCAGGTCAAAAAAATACATATGGACGGGCATGTTGTAGAGCACGAAACGATAAGATCAACCAATGTTTATCTCGCATCTTACTTTTTCCTGATGCTGCTCTCGGTACTTCTTATATCAATAGATAATTTTGACTTTACCACCAACTTTACCGGTGTAGTCGCAATGCTTAACAACATAGGTCCGGGGCTCGGACTCGTAGGTCCAACCGGCAATTACTCCATGTTCAGTGTCTTTTCTAAGATCGTACTTATTTTTGATATGCTGGCAGGAAGACTCGAGCTTTTCCCTATGCTTATCATCCTTAAGCCCGCCTGCTGGAGAAAATACTGAGTTAGGTTTATCTAATCTTTGTTAGATTTTTAGACATTTTTAATTGTTTTCAAACTATTGTTGTGTTAGACTAAGTTCATAAGTTTTATTTCACGACAAGGAGTGATGACATGCGTAATAACGAATCTTCTGAAGACTACCTCGAGACAATACTTATGCTCAGCGAGGTAAAGCCCGTTGTCCGTTCTGTTGACATAGCAAACGAGCTTGGATACAAAAAATCAAGCGTCAGCGTTGCCATGAAAAATCTTCGTGAACGCAATATGATCACCGTAACAGATGAGGGGTACATTTATCTTACAAAAGAAGGCAAAAAGATAGCAGACATGATCTACGAGCGCCATAAGCTTATTTCCGAATGGCTTATAAAGCTCGGCGTCGACAAAAAAGTCGCGTTAGATGATGCCTGCAGAGTTGAACATGATCTCAGCGAAGAAAGCTTCGCAGCAATCAAAAAATACATATCAAAGCATTAATTCGTACCGGTGGTACCCGTAGAGGTACCGCCGGTATTATTATTTGTGGTGTTTGTTGTATTGGTGTCTGTCGTAGTTGTGTTTGTTGTATTTGTGTTTGTCGTATTTGTGTTTGTTGTAGTTCCTGACGTTGTATCGGTAGTTGTTGAGTTTGTAGTTGTTGAATTTGTAGTTGTTGAATTTGTAGTTGTCGAATCTGTAGTTGTTGTAGTGCCGGTGGTAGCAGGTGCAGTCTCCTCTTCTTTCCAGGAAACCACATTATGATAAAGCTTATAGAATCCTCCTCCCATTCTCTCAGCCTGAATCTGGATAGAGAAGCGGTTCATTCCAAGGCTCTTTAAAGCCTCATCAACATATCCCTTTTTATAATCTCCCTTTCCGTATGAAGACTCTATCGACTTGAAAAGCGAAGAAGGAATGATCACGGTAAAATGCTTGTCTCCCGTTCCTGCCGCCACAAGCTTTTTCTTGCAATCTGCGTAGTATTCGTCCATATCCCATACAGCGTCGCTCTCCTTAAGCCCAAGCTTTTCAAGAGCGGCAACAAGTTCTTCTCTGCCCGGCGTCGCTGTACTTGTGTTTCCGTTTGTACCGGATTCGTTTCCGTTATTTGCAGGATAAAGATCGTCATACCTCAAAGGCTCAAAATTATTGGTATCAGCAACGCTTGCGGGGTCTCCGGCATCGGGAGAAGCAACCGTTCCCTCCTCCGGTCCCTTGTAAGAAGATGCGTTACAGGGAGGTAAGTTCACGCTAAGCCCGGTTCTTGTATGGCTAGGCGCAAAGTCCTTGTCTGACCTGTTGAAGTAATCGTAGGTTGAAGGATTTGTATCATCCCATGTGATATCTTCGTTGTAATAACCGTCGGATAGCTTGACGATGTTCCATGCATGATCCTCTCCTGCGTATCCTGTACAATAATAGCAGGGGATTCCAAGCTGCTGTAAAATATACTGATTGGCTCTTGCGTATCCCGCACAGACGCTGATCCCGTTTACCAATGCGCTGTATGCGCTCTGGCTAAGGACAGCCCCGTCTGCGTAAGAAACATTCGAAACAAGGTAGTCATGTACATATTTTTCTTTTTCATAATCGCCAGGCAGCTCGGACGCTCCGGCAATTACAGCCTTTGCCGCGCTGCTGAAGTTTGCCTTTGCGGTCTCTAAAGCATTGGCAAGAGTATAATAAACAAGCTGAATCTCCACCACGGATCCCGATTTTGTATACTTTACGGAATAGCTGGTATCAAGGTAGAAAAGCTCCGGATGATCGTTCACGACCGATTCAAAAATATTTGAAAGCTGCGATGTATTGATTGCTTTTACGGGAGCAAAGGATGATACTACAGAAAGAGCATTCGCGTATATCTGACGATAAACCGCCTGCTCATCAGGCGTAAGCATTCCGTAGTAGGGATAAATATTTGTGTCAAATTTAAAGCCTTCGCCTGTTTGCCCTGTGCTGAGTTCCTTCTTTATAGACTCAGCTACTTCGTCAGTGATCTTCTCTTCTTCGCTTGAAACCGGCAAATATCCGGTAAGATGGGACAGATTATCCGGGCTCTGGGAATTGCCGGGAAGCTCAATGATCACAGCATCGCCATCTTCCGCCTCATCTTCGGGTTCGGAAACGCTCACATCTCCGCTCGCGGTGGCATCCCCGCCTTCTTCCTCATCATCTCCGCCGGGTAAAAGAGCCGCGATCTTACTAAGTGCTCCTCCCTCCGCGGTAGCCCCCGCTACCTTTTCGGTAAGGGCGGGATTGACCGCACAGACTAGTATGAACGCACAGAGTGCGATTATTATTGTGGCCAGGCCGTAAAATAAACCTTTAATAAACTTCATCTTATTTTCCTGTTTTGCTTATAGAATAATTTAGAAATATTCCATTTTATTTTACACTATTTTGCGATATTTTTATAGACTTTTTAAATTACCTTAATCTCTCCTCCTCACGCTTGAAAACAGACTCCTTAAATGATAAAATGTGAAGGATAAATCTTTAATAATACGGAGGTGCATATGGACGCAATAGAATGTATCAAGGGTCGAAGAAGTATCAGAAATTTCCAGGATAAACCCGTTTCCCACGAGACAATCGAAAAAATCGTTTCCGTCGCAGCTATGGCTCCCAGCTGGAAGAACACCCAGGTTACCCGCTATATAGCTCTTGAGGGTGCCGCTAAAGACGAGCTTGCCAAATGTACCACCATTTGGGCTAAAAACGGCGATATTATCCGTAATGCTCCCGTTGTAATTGCCGTTTGTGCCGTTTCAAAAAGAAGCGGATATGAGAGGGATGGTTCCTTCTCTACAAGCAAGGGCGATAAATGGGAAATGTTTGACGTTGGCGTCGCCAGCGAAGCGTTTTGTCTCGCCGCATACGAAGCCGGACTCGGTACCGTTATCTTAGGTCTTTACGATGATAACGCTCCCGAGGTTATAGGTGTTCCCGAAGGTCAGGAGCTTATCGCTCTTATCCCTATGGGCTACCCCGCAGAATCTCCCGAGGCTCCCCGCCGAAAGGAAGTTTCTGAACTTCTTTCATACAGGTAAATTTATTCAGCCGGGATTATTTCTCGGCTGAGTTTATGCTAACTACATTTATTTACGAGGTTACAAACATGAGACATCTAATGAGTCCTCTGGACTTTACCACCGAGGAGCTTGACAAGCTCTTTGATCTGGCAAACGACATCGAAAAATCCCCTGAAAAGTACGCCCACAAATGCGACGGCAGAATCCTTGCCACCTGCTTTTACGAGCCCAGCACAAGAACAAGACTTTCCTTTGAATCCGCTATGACCCGCTTAGGCGGAAGAGTCATCGGCTTTTCAGACGCCAATTCTTCATCAGCCGCAAAGGGCGAGAGCGTTTCTGATACCATAAGAGTCATCTCCTGCTACGCAGATATCTGCGCTATGAGACATCCCAAGGAGGGTGCTCCCATGGTTGCCGCATCAAAGAGCCTTATCCCTGTTATCAACGCAGGTGACGGCGGACATCAGCATCCCACTCAGACTCTCACGGACCTTCTTACGATCCGCAGTCTCCACGGCAAATTAAACGGCTTTACCATCGGACTTTGCGGAGACCTTAAATTCGGACGTACCGTCCACTCCCTTATAAATGCCCTTGTCAGATACGACAACATCAAATTCGTTTTTATATCTCCAACAGAGCTTCGCGTACCCGATTATGTAACGGATATGCTCCGTGAAAAGGGCATCCCTTACGAGGAGGTTATAAAGCTCGAGGATGTTATCGGAGACCTTGATATCCTCTATATGACAAGAGTTCAAAAAGAGCGCTTCTTCAACGAAGAGGACTACATAAGATTAAAGGATTTCTACATCCTCACCCCCGAAAAGCTCTCTCTTGCCAGGGAAAATATGCTGATCCTCCATCCCCTCCCCAGAGTAAACGAAATCTCTGTCGAGCTTGATGACGATCCCAGAGCCGCTTACTTTAAACAGGCAAGATACGGTGTGTACGTAAGAATGGCCCTGATCCTTACTCTTTTAGGACTATCATAAGGAGGATAATATGTTAAACGTAGGAAAAATCGAAGAAGGCTTTGTACTTGACCACATCAAAGCCGGAAAAAGCATGGATATATATGAGCATCTTGGGCTCGATAAAATGGATTGCACCGTTGCAATCATCAAAAACGCCCGCAGTAAGGTTATGGGCAAAAAGGACATTTTAAAAGTAGAGTGTGATATCAACACCCTCGACCTCGACGTTCTTGCATTTATCGACCATAACATCACAATAAACGTTATCAAAAACGGCGAGATCGTTGAAAAAAGAGTTTTGGCCCTTCCCAAGGAAGTAAGGAACGTTATTAAATGCCATAACCCCAGATGTATCACATCCATCGAGCAGGGGCTTCCCCATATCTTCTTCCTCGCAGACGAAGAAAACGAAGTCTACAGATGCAAATACTGCGAAGAAAAATACACTGAGAGGTAAACGGTATGCAGGCTATAGTACTTGCCGCAGGAATGGGTAAGCGCCTTAAAGAACTTACAAAAGACAATACAAAGTGCATGGTAAAGGTTGGCGGAGTTACCCTTATCGAAAGACTCCTTAGCCAGCTTGAGCCCTATGATCTTGATAAAATAATAATCGTTGCAGGCTACGAGGCGGAGAAGCTCATAAGCTTTGTAGAGTCTCTTGATATTAAGACTCCTGTCAGCTTTATTACTAACAGCATCTATGACAAGACCAACAATATCTATTCCCTGTATCTTGCCAAGGATGAGCTTTGCAGCGATGATACCCTTTTGTTTGAATCGGATATCATTTTCGAGGACTCCGTTCTTGATGCCCTTGTAAATGACAAAAGGCCTACTCTTGCTCTTGTAGACAAGTACGAAAGCTGGATGGACGGAACATGTGCGGTACTTCGCGATGACGATTCCATCGAAAAGATCGTTCCCGGAAAACAGTTTGATTATAAGGACAGCTCTGCATACTTTAAGACTGTAAATATTTATAAGTTCAGCAAAGATTTTTCGGAAAAAGTTTATGTGCCCTTCCTTGAAGCCTACTCCAAGGCTCTGGGCAACAACGAATACTATGAACAGGTTTTAAGAGTCATCACTATGCTTGACGCATCGGGAATACGTGCCAAGCGCCTTGACGGTCAAAAATGGTACGAGATAGACGATATCCAGGATCTTGATATCGCCGAATCCATCTTTGCAAGCGGTGAGGAAAAGGCAAAAAGACTTTCAAAAAGATACGGCGGCTATTGGCGCTATCCCAAGATGATCGACTTTTGCTACCTTGTTAACCCCTACTACCCTCCTAAGAAAATGGAGGATGAGATTGCCGCAAGTTTCCATACTCTCCTTACCCAATATCCATCGGGTATGGGCGTCAATTCACTTCTTGCCGCGAGAAATTTTGAAATCTCTAAGGAGAATATCCTCGTCGGAAACGGTGCTGCCGAGATAATAAACCACCTTGTCTCCTCTTTCGAAGGCAGCTTCGGCTTTATAAGACCCACCTTCGAAGAGTATCCCAACAGGTCAAAAGCCCCCGGAAATGACGTTATCTTTAATGCCCCCGCTCCCGACTTTTCCTATACAGCGGAGGATATTATGAGATTCTTTGACGATAAGGACATCAGGAATCTTGTACTTATAAACCCGGACAATCCGACCGGAAATTATATAAAGACCGAAGATGTAAAGCGAATTGTCAGCTGGGCCAAAGATAAGAATATCCGTCTTATCTACGACGAATCCTTTTCGGACTTTGCTACGGATGCGGAACACACCCTGCTTATAAATGAATTTGTTAAGGCAAATCCACATCTTTATATCGTAAAGAGCCTTTCAAAATGCTACGGAGTACCGGGACTCAGACTCGGCATCCTCGCCTCCGGCGATGAAAAGACCGTGGAGGATCTGAAGAAAAAGCTCTCTATCTGGAATATCAATTCCTTTGCCGAGTTCTTTATGCAGATCTTTGCCAAGTACCGCAAGGAATATGATCTTTCAACGAAGGCCCTCGCCGCTGAAAGGGAGCGCTTTGGAAAAGAGCTTTCAGCTCTTCCGGGCGTCAGGGTATACCCTTCCCAGGCAAACTATTTATTGGTCTGCGTAAGCGGCAAGCTAAGCGCCCACGAAATAAGCGTAAAGCTTTTAAACGACTATGACCTCATCGTCAAGGATCTTTCCGCGAAGATGCCCGGTGACGGATTTCTCAGGTTTGCGGTCAGAAATACCGAAGATAACAATAAGCTTTTAGAAGCTCTTAAGGAAATACTATGATACTTCTCTATATAGATCCGGGAACAGGAAGTATGCTTTTTACCATACTTCTCGGCGTTATCTCTTCGCTGTTTTTTGTATTCAGGAAGTTCCTCCTCGGCCTTAAGTTTACTTTCTCTTCAGGAAAGAAAACTCTTGATGCGGAGAAAAAGCATGAGTACCTGATATTCAGCGACAGCAAACGCTACTGGAATGTTTTTAAACCCATTTGCGATGAATTCGAAAAAAGACAGATAAAACTGGATTACTGGACCGCCTCACCGGACGATCCGGCTCTTAGTGTCCCCTACAAATATATTAAGACAGAATTTATCGGGGAAGGGAACCGCGCCTTTGCAAGGCTAAACACTTTAAGCGCAGATATTCTGCTCTCCACCACCCCGGGTCTTGACGTTTACCAGTGGAAACGCTCCAAAACAGTTAAATACTATGTCCACATTTTCCATGCCGTTGATGAAGCTTTAGGTTATCGTATGTTTGGTATGGACTATTATGATGCGATCCTTCTTACGGGAGCTTTCCAGGGCGATAATATCCGAAAGCTGGAAAAGCTTCGAGGTCTTCCGGAAAAAGAGCTTGTAGTTACCGGCTCCACATACATGGATGCCCTTCTCGAAAAGAAGGAGCGCACCCCCGAGCCGGCTCACGATAAAACCGTTTTGCTTGCTCCCTCATGGGGAGAAAGCGCCATTCTTTCAAGGTTCGGTAAAAAGCTGATAGAGGCGCTTCTTTCAACTGACTTTAATATCATCATCCGTCCCCATCCCCAGTCCTCCGTATCCGAAAAGGATATGCTTGATGAGCTGATGGCAGCTTTCCCGAACAGTGACAAGCTTACCTGGAGCTTTGATAACAACAATTTTGATGCTCTCAACAAATCAGACGTTATGATCACGGACTTTTCCGGCATCATCTTCGACTATTCCCTGGTATTTGGAAAGCCGATCCTCTACGCCGATACATCCTTCGACAAGGCTCCCTACGATGCCGCCTGGGTAGATGATAACCTTTGGAGATTCGAAGTACTTCCGTCCCTGGGCAAAAAGCTTGATGAAAATGACTTTCCTTCCATCGGGAAACTGCTTGATGACCTTATAGAAAACCCGGAGTTTTCCGAAGGACGCAAAAAGGTTTCCGATACGGCATGGCAGTGCAAAAAAGAATCCGCACGCCTTACCGCAGACTATCTGATTTCCAAACATAAAGAAATTGAGGCTTGATTATGGGCAATCCGTTATACAATCTTTTCATACAGCCGCTTGAGCTCCTTATAGAGCTTATTTTCTCTGTCATGAAATCCATAAGCGGTAACTACGGTCTGGCCATAATCATGGTCAGTGTCGTTGTAAACATTCTGATCTTCCCTCTCTATAAGCGTTCCGACGCCATGCAGGAGGCGGAACATAAAAAGCAAAAAGAGATGGAGCCCTGGATAAAACATATCCGTAAAACCTTCAAGGGCGACGAGCGTTTTATGATGCTGCAAACCTACTACAGACAGCAGGACTACGCTCCCATCAGCGCCGTAAAGGGGTCTTTCTCATTGCTTTTGCAGATTCCCTTTTTTATGGCTGCATACCACTTTTTATCCAGCATTGATATGCAGGGAGTCTCCTTTTTATTCATCCCTAATCTCGGAGCGGCAGACCACCTTATTAAGATCGGATCTTTGTCCATAAATCTCCTGCCCCTTATGATGACAGGATTTAACCTACTCTCGGCGGCTATATATCTGAAGGGGACAAGGCTTCGCGACAAAATTCAGACCGTCGTACTTGCTTTGGCCTTTTTGGTTATTCTATACAGAAGCCCTTCGGCTCTTGTTTTGTACTGGACTATGAACAATTTCTTCTCTCTTTTGAAGAATGTTTTAATGAAGCTTGTGGGCCCCGCCCTTTCCAAACGAAAAAAAGCTCAAGCATCCTCTTTAAAAGTGCAGACTGCATCCGAAGATACACTTAAACCCGATAAAGCCGAAATCAGAAAAGGTGCTGCGACCTTTGTTCTTGCCGCGTTTTTCCTTACTCTGATCACAGGGCTCGTAGTACCCGCTGCAGCAGTCAGCGCTTCCCCCGAGGACTATATCTCCGTTAATCCGACCGTAAACCCTGTGCTGCTCATCTTTAATACGCTTTTTATAAGCGCAGGAATCTTTATGGTCTGGGGCGGGATCATTTACTTCGTCAGTAAAGAAAAACAAAGAACGGCTCTTACAGCCGTCTTTTGGAGCCTGAGCCTTCCCGCCATCGTCAACTATATGTTCTTCGGAAAAAAGCTTGGTACCATATCCCCCCTCTTTAGGTTTAACGATGGACTGAACTATTCGAAACCGGAGCTTCTTATCAGCACAGCGGTATTTTTGATCCTGCTTGCTGCCGCAGTCATTGTTTATATCAAAAAGAGAGCCCTTGTGCGCCCCGTGCTGGCGGTTTTGGTGCTCAGCGTTCTGATACTGGGCTCATACCAGACCATCAAGGCACAAAGCCATGTACGCGCTCTCGGACGGGATTTTAGGGTATCCTCCTCTTCGGAGGAAATAGAGCCTATAATCCCTCTTAGCAAAAGCGGAAAAAATGTGGTTGTGATAATGCTCGACAGAGCGATAAACGATTACTTCCCCTATGCCTTAAATGAAAAGCCCGAGCTTAAAGAAAGCTTTGACGGCTTTACATACTATCCAAATACAATATCCCACGGGCTCTTTACGGTATACGGAACTCCTCCTTTATTCGGCGGATACGAATATACTCCAAAGGCCATAAATGAAAGAGACGATGTTCCTCTTGTGGATAAACAAAATGAAGCCCTTAAGGTTATGCCGGTGCTCTTTTTAAACAACGGCTATAACGTCACGGTCTGTGATCCGCCCTACGCCAACTATCGGGAAATCTGCGACCTTTCGATATATGATGATTATCCTGAGATAAACGCTTATGAAACCATGGGCAAATATATTTCCGAAGGTGAACACTATACAAAGTCCGTTTCCGATACTTCGAGAAGGAACTGTGTTTACTACGGAATCCTTAAGGTTCTTCCCCCCATCCTGCAGCGCTTTGTCTATGACTACGGCGACTATTATCAGATGGAGAAAAAGCATATACAGGAGCCGGAGTTTTTGGGCTCATACGCTGTACTTGATAATCTCGATAAACTGACTTACATCAAAGACGATGACCAAAACACCTTTATGATGATGGACAACAATACTACTCACGCTCCTTGTCTGCTCCATCTTCCGGATTATACACCTGCAGACAGCACTTCCGACGCCTCGGATACCCCGGCATACTTAGAACTTGACGGCCGCATCTGCAAGCTTGACAATTCAATCCTTGTACAGCACTACCACGTTAATATGGCCGCATACCTAAAGCTGGCCGAGTGGTTTGATTACCTTAGAGCGAATGACCTCTACGACAATACAAGGATCATAATCGCAGCGGACCACGGCAGGGTCCTCAATCAATTTGATGACCTTATGCTGGACGAGTATGTTGACATAGAAGGTTACCACCCCATCCTCTTGTTTAAGGACTTTAACAGCACCGGCCTTACAATATCGGATGAGTTTATGACAAATGCCGATGTACCTTCCCTTGCTACCAAAGACCTTATTAAGGATGCGGTTAATCCCTTTACGGGAAATCCTATTACCTCAAAGGATAAGGAAAACGGACAGTATGTTACCACTTCTCCTTTCTTTGAGCTTTTGGATAATCCCGGAAATACCTTCAATACCGAGGATTCCTACTGGTATAAGGTATCAGGAAATATTTTTGATAAGTCAAACTGGGTACGGATTAACGGTAATGAATAGTAGATCTTTGATATATACCTGTTTATAGATTAAAATATTTGAAAAAAAAGAAGCGCCACAGCAGGCGCTTCTTTTGTATTTATACGTATTGTGATAACCGGTTAGGCTACTATCTAAGAAAAACTGATAACGGCATTCTTGGGCTCGCGGCTCTTTTCAACGCTGATAGCGTGTAAAACAGGACCTTCTCCCTTATAATCCTCGAAATACTCCTTGGTAAGGTTTGCGGTTACAACAACCCAATCCTTGTCTTTAAGAGAATCCGTTCCATCGTACTTGCAAGCATATCCTAAAAATACCATATCCTCTGCGCAACAGGTCATAGCCATACGTCCGGGTACAAAGTATCCCTTAGGGAAATTGTCCGGTACCATAACCATAGCCTGCATTACAAGCCTCTTTCCGAAGTATCTCTCTGGGTGATCCATACAGTCAAGATACCAGATTCCATAGGTATTCTCATCAAGGACTATCTCCTCGGCACTTAAATCGTAAGGAAGATCCTCCTCGAAGATCTCATCGATCTCGCCGTTAGAATCCTCAAAGACAACATCCGCCTTCTGGTTTACAGCCTTGATATTTCTTCTAAAAGAGGGTAATTCATCTCTTACGCTGTCACATCTGTTGAAGATGATCATCTCGGATTTCCTGATCATCTCGGCAAGAAGGGAACGCATATTGGTATAGAACATCTGGAATGTACTTCCGTCGATGATGGTGATCTGCTGCTCTATCTTCCAGTTCCAGGGAAGCTTGCAGTTTTTGTAATTCCACATTCCGTTCCACTCGATAATGATCCTGTCCGGCTTAACTCTTCTCTCGATTCCTGAGAGAGTAGATGTCGTAAAATCCTCTTCACTGTCGACTACAACAAGCTCAGTGTTTGTCTGTTTTAAGAGCTCGGGATCGTATTCTATTTCACCTTCCTCGCAAACGAGTAAAAGAGTTTTACCCTTGATCTTAAAGTACGGCTGCGAGATAGTAAAAGAAATAAATTCTGATTTTCCGGCTTCCAAAAAGCCGTTGATCATATATACTGATTGATTCTTCATTCTTAAATCTCCAAGCATTACGCGAATAATTCCTTAAGCTTATCTTCCTTAAGCTCAGCTCCGATCACGCAGATCTTTCCGGTAACCTGAGGCTTACCGCTTCGAACGTCACTCTCTTCGGGAACGTAATCGTAGTAGATCCATGTTCCGTCTTCGGCGGGAACCATTCCCTTAGCGCGGAGGATCTGTCCGTACTCGCCGGAGTCAAGTGCATTAAGGATCTCGCTGATCTTCTCTGAAGTGTACTTCTTGGGTGACTCCATACCCCAGCTTGTAAATACCTCGTCAGCGTGGTGATGATGGTGATGATGCTCATGGTCATGGTCGTCATCATGGTGGTGATGGTGGTGCTCATGTTCATCCTCGTCATCGTCATCATCGTGGTGGTGATGATGCTCGTGTTCATCCTCGTCATCGTCATCGTGGTGGTGATGGTGGCAGCACTCTTCATCATCGTCGTCATCATCGTCATCATCGTCGTGGTGATGTCCGCAGCTGCACACTCCGTTTTCATCATATTCATGATGATGGTGATGATGCTCGGGCTCAGCCTTAGCCTTCTCCATCATCTCCGCAAGGAGATCGTCGATCTTGTCAGCACCCTCGATGGTTGCAAGGATGTCTTTGCCGTCAAGCTCTTCAATAGGAGTTGTTATGATAGTGGCCTGAGTGTTGTGCTCACGGATAAGAGCAACAGCCTCTGCGATCTTTTCAGCAGAAGCCTTGTCGGTACGGCTTAAGATGATCGTTCCGGCGTAAGCGATCTGGTTGATAAAGAACTCACCGAAGTTCTTGATATACATCTTGGCCTTAGTAGCATCAACTACCGCAACAGCGCTGTTGATCTCTACATCAAGAGCTCCTGCGGTCTTTTCGATAGCCTTTAATACGTCGGAGAGCTTACCTACTCCTGAAGGCTCGATAAGAATTCTTTCGGGAGCGTATGTGGAGATTACCTCTTTAAGAGATGTTCCGAAATCACCGACAAGTGAACAGCAGATACATCCGGAGTTCATCTCCTTGATCTCAATACCGGATTCCTGTAAGAAACCGCCATCGATACCGATCTCTCCGAATTCATTTTCAATAAGTACAGTCTTGCTTCCGTTAAGAGCGTCTGCAAGAAGTTTTTTAATAAGTGTGGTTTTACCTGCTCCGAGGAAACCTGATACAACGTCAATCTTAGTCATTTAAAATCGCCTCTTTCTTTAAACCTGCCGCTTTGGTTAGCGGCATCAAACTATTTTTAGTCCCATTTGATGAATATTTTACCACTCTTTTACCCTTTTGGCTATTAAATAACTATAAACTCAAAAAATGACCCCCGGGGACGGAGTTGCTGTGTCATTGTCAGTCTATACTCAAAATATTCTGACAATGACACAGCAACTCCGTCCCCGGGGGTCATTTTTGTGCGAGGGGCGAAAAAAACACCCCGTGGTTTCCCACGGGGCGCTCGGCAGAACTGTAAGCCGGGTTATGTCCGAGAGCCGAAGCTCTCTGGGTGATCATCTATCTAGTACGACCGTTGCCGGCCGCATCAAGCGATCTACCTGAAGGATGGGCGGGCAGCCCTTAGCCCTTCTGCTTGATCTTGCTTCGAATGGAGTTTACACGGCCTGTATGTTACCATACAGCCGGTGGTCTCTTACACCACCTTTTCACCCTTGCCCCTTACGAGGCGGTTATTTTCTGTTGCACTGGTCTGGGAGTCACCTCCACCGGACGTTATCCGGCATCCTGCCCTGCGAAGCCCGGACTTTCCTCACCTGTCTTGCGACAGCCGCGATCACCTGTTCTGCGTACAATCAATTATTATAATTACCTGACTTTATAATTGTCAAGGCGGAGTCATTTTCCTTTTGCCTGACCAATATCCGGTCAAACAAAACTATGACTTTTTATTCTTGACGATTATATGTGTAATAGCTATGGCCGCTCCGGCGCAGATAGCTACAATTCCAAGGATAAGAACAACCATTGGCCATGAACCAAAGCCGGTACCCTCTACCGAAGTCATTTCTTCAGCCTCTTTTGTCTCTGCAGACTCTGTCTGCACCTCGGGCTCTTCCGTCAAAACCTCTTCGTCGTTTACGGGCTCTTCTTTTTCGGAAGCTTCCTCTTTTACATCCGATTTTTCATCTTTGGATGAACCTTCGTTATCTGCTTCATCAGGCTTTGAAACCTCTCCGCCCGCATTTAAAACAGGCTCGGGAGAGTTTCCGGCGTGCTTTCCGAGGCTGATGCCGTTAGCTCCCAAAGCGACCTTATGGTCAAGGCTTATAAATTTTCCGTCCTTTGTCTGCCAGAGAACCGGCTTTACAAGAGCGTACTTTTCCTCGTCCCAGGTCTTGAAATCATCCTTTACAAGTCCGCCCGTATCTCCGGAATTGGCGTTATAACACCAGAAAGTGTGATGGATTTTCTCTTTTCCGATAAGATCCCTGATATACTCCATCCAATTAAGGTTATTGCCCTGCATAAATCCGCCCCATTCACCGATAAGGATAGGCGCAATGCCGTCTTCCTTGATGTAGAGCCAGTAGGGATGCCAAACATCCTTATAAAGGGAATCGTAGGTGAAGCTTCCCTTAAACCAGGGCTGTTCATATACAAGAGGGCCGTAATCATGGGGCGAATAAACAATCTGTTTATTGCGCTCCTTATCGCCGAAATCGATAGGGTAATCCTTAACGGCCATAAGGTTTCCGCCCCACCAGGTATTGTAGTAGCTTCCCTCGTCGGTCTTGGTAAAATTGTTGTCTTTTGGATCCTTTGGATAAATCTGGATTCCTTCGATCACAATAAGGGCATGGGGATTGATATCAAGGATGGCATTTCCGGCTTTTTCCGCAACCCTCTTCCAGTTGTTTTTATCATCGGAATCATTCCAGATAGCATGGGGTGTCTCGCTTGCTTTTCCGTGGGGCTCATTCTTTAGATCAAAAGCAACAAGAGTATCGAAGTTTTTGTATCTGTCCGCCAGCCATTTAAGGCTTTCAATATACTGATCCTCGGAAATCTTATCCGTATACCAGACGGGGTGGTTGTGTCCGGAAGCATCGGTATTTGCCGAATGGATATCAACCATAACCTTGATTCCGTACTTCTCGCAAAGAGTCAGCACGTAATCAAATATCTCAAGGGAATTAAGTGAGTTGAGATTAGCGTTATATGCGTGATTGTAATTCGCTGTAGGATAATCTCCCTTTTTCCACTGCAAAAGCAGTTCCGCGGACATAGGCACTCTTAGTAAGTTGAATCCGTGGTCTGCAATGGCTTTGAGAGATGAATCAAGCTCAGCATTCCAAAGTCCGTCAAAAAGGTTAGTACCTGTGTTGTATCCAAACCAGTTTACACCCGTAAGCCAGACCTCATTGCCGTTCATGTCAACGATCTTTTCACCGTTTGTTGTAAGCCAGTCGTCACCTGCCGTTCCGTAGGTACTGACCGCCGGTGATTTAAAATCAGGCCGCTCCTCTCCGGAAGCGCCACCGTTTCCGGCATTATCGTTGTTACTGTTGTTATTGTTATTGTTTCCGCTGTTCACGGGAGCCGTGTAGGTGCCGGAGCCTTTTACGCTTTCAACCTTGGCTGATGTAATACCGGAGCCTTCAACCTGGATCCCGACATTGGAGTTAAATCCCCAGCTGTTTGCTCCGTCAGCCTTAACCACAGCCGTAACTTTCTTTCCACTTACGGTATAGGAATCAAATCCCCATCCCGAGGCGGATGTAACGTCTCCGTCAAAGCTTGCAACAACGGTTATAGTCAGATACCCGTCGCAGCCTGAAAGATCAAAGCTGAGCTGTCCGCCGCTTCCCCAAGCGTTTACCGCTTCGTTGGAAGCCTTCGGACTCTCTGCAGCATTTACCGGAAATTCAAAGGATATGGTACAGCCTATAAATAAAAGCATTGCAAGAAAGACAGGAACTATTCTTTGAACCGCATCCTTAGAAGTCTTTTTTCCAAAACAGTACATCTCTCGCTCCTTATTCTATACGACTTTAGGTCATACACGGAAACAGCTTCCGCCAACGAACTCTCTGCAAATAGAATTGTTGGGTAAAAATTCACTGGGCACACTTAAGAAATAGTCCAGGAACTTAAGAAGCCTTTTAGCCTCGTAGTACGCAGGTGAACCCTTTTCAATCTGGAAAAGGAGTGGCTCTGCAAAAGGCTTTAAGCAGGCAAGCTCGTAAATAAGTACCGAGTTGAACATAGCATCAGCTTCTTCCTGGAAGGGGAAGATATTCTCCTCCTCACCGCGGCGTACGGAAGGCCACATTCCGATTGTTCTCGCCGCATCCGCTCCACGGGTTCTGGCGTCGCGGACCATTCTTCTAAGGAGTCTTGCGTCAGTAGTAGGAATACGGTTATGTTCATCAATATTGATGGAAGTAAGGGCACTGATATAAATCTTAAACTTACTCTCATCGGGAAGTGAATAGCTCATCTTGGGGTTAAGTCCGTGAATACCCTCGATAACAAGCACATCATCGGGTCCTAACTGCAGGTATCTTCCGTTGTACTCGCGGCGTCCTATCTTGAAATTAAAGTCAGGCATCTCGACCCTTTCTCCCGCAAGGAGCTTGGTCATATCCTCGTTAAACTTCTTGGTATCTATCGCCTCGATGCACTCGAAATTATAATTTCCGTTTTCATCAAGAGGAGTATCCTCACGATTTACAAAATAATCGTCAACCGCTATGGGATGAGGTGTAAGTCCCAGGGTCCTTAACTGAATAGAGAGTCTGTGTGAAAAACTGGTCTTTCCGGAGGATGAAGGTCCAGCGATCATAACAAACTTTACTCCGCCGCGGCTGACTATCTCTCTTGCGATCTCTCCGATCCTTCGCTCCTGCTCAGCCTCCTGAACAAGGATAAGGTCGTTCATCTGATTTTTGCAGATCCAGCTGTTAAGGTCACCGACATTTTCAATACCTACCTGACTGTCCCATTTAGCAGTCTCCATAAAGGTATCGTAAAGCTTTTTCCTCTCCTCAAAGGGTTTAACCTCTGTAGGATTATTCTTGGAAGGAAGGATAAGCATAAAGCCTTCACCATAGCTTATAAAGTCAAAATACTTAACATATGACACATTAGGAAGCATGTATCCATAGTAATAATCATAATATCCGTCAAGCTCGTAAACATTGACCTGGGATGTGCGGCGGAATCTGAAAAGCTCATTTTTATCGATCATTCCGTGACGCTCAAAAAGATCCATCGCCTCATCAAGAGGATAGGTTGCCTTATATACGGGAGTTCCGTAGCTTACCAGCTCTAACATCCTCTTTTTGATATCGGCAGCGGATTTCTCGCTTACGCTGACTCCCTCGCCGGCGCGGATAAAGATGCCGTTTGCGATGGTAAAATCTACTCTTGAGGTATTTGCCGCCTTCTCGCCGAAAACATCAAAAATCGCTTTTATGGCGAGCATTGTAGCTGTCCTTGTATAGGTAAGATGTCCCACATCATCCTTGAATGTGAAAAATCCCACTTCTCCGTTTTTATTTACTCTCTTAAAGAGTTCTCTGATCTTTCCGTTGATTGAAACCGCAGCGATAGGTGAGTCAAACTTATCCTGCACCATTCCGGCAACATCCTCCCAGGTTGTGCCCTTCTCAACTTCGATTTCCTTACCCATTACTTTTAATCTGTACATAAAACACCTCCTATTTCTTAAAAAGTGTGTTAAGTTCAAGTGCAAGTTCGGCCATGGACAGCTTCTTTTTCAGTTCCTCAAGCTTTTCAAAGTCAGGCTTTTTGGCTCCGGAGATCTTTTCAATGCTCTCCGTCCACTCAAAGATCACATGACCAAGGTATTTCTTCATATTTTCGTCACTGGTTATAAGATCAAGTCCAAACAGCTCATCAAGGCCTTCGGTAAACCCGGTAAACTCCGGTCCCGCTCCGCTTTCTTTAAGCTTTTCCAAAAGCTTTTTGCGACCGCCGTTTTTCTTAAAATACTCGTCAGCTATCTCCTCTTTTGAAGTAAAGAGCATAGCGAAATAGTATTTATCTTCTTCGGTCATAAGCTTATTGGCAAGGAGCGTAAAGCCATTTTCCACAAAGAAACGGCGCATCTCGGGGATCTCGCTTTGGGCCTGGATGAGAAGGAAATCTGCGTTCTTCGCTTTTACGAGATCGTCAAGAATGATTCCAGCGATAGTCCTCATCCCCATTCCTGCGATAACTATAGCGTCAGCTTCGTCCTCGGAAAGCTTATTAAGCCCGGGAGAAAGCCTTATATCGATTTGCTTAGTAAGCCCTGCTTTTTCGATATTTTTTTTTGCAAATTCCAAAGGTCCCGCCTTTATATCACAGGCTACGGCGCTTTTTGCGATGCCTCTCTGGACCAGAGATATGGAAATATATCCGTGGTCACATCCTATATCCGCAACCTTCTCGCAACATGGCAAAAGGGAAACTATTCCCTCGAGCCTTGGTGAAAGCTTTGGAGTAAATGTTTTTTTCATAGTAAATCCCGCCCGGTATTACTCAAGATAATCCTTAAGCTGCTTGCTGCGGCTGGGATGACGAAGCTTTCTTAATGCCTTTGCCTCGATCTGACGTATACGCTCACGGGTAACGTTAAACTCCTTACCAACTTCCTCAAGAGTTCTTGCCTTACCGTCATCGAGACCGAATCTTAATCTGAGAACCTTCTGCTCTCTCTCCGCAAGGGTGTCGAGAACCTTGTTAAGCTGCTCTCTTAAAAGGGTAGCTGTAGCTGCATCAGCGGGAGCGGGTACGTTATCGTCCTGGATGAAATCTCCAAGATGGCTGTCTTCCTCCTCACCGATAGGAGTCTCAAGAGATACGGGTTCCTGTGAGATCTTAAGGATTTCTCTTACTCTCTCAACAGGGATGTTCATCTCCTCAGCAATCTCTTCGGGCATAGGCTCACGTCCCTTTTCCTGAAGGAGCTGACGGCTTACTCTGATAAGCTTGTTGATGGTCTCTACCATATGTACGGGGATACGGATGGTACGAGCCTGGTCAGCGATAGCACGGGTGATAGCCTGTCTGATCCACCAGGTAGCGTATGTGGAAAACTTATATCCCTTTGTATAGTCGAACTTTTCAACAGCCTTGATAAGTCCCAGGTTTCCTTCCTGGATAAGGTCAAGGAAAAGCATTCCTCTTCCAACATATCTTTTTGCGATGCTGACAACGAGACGAAGGTTTGCCTCTGCAAGACGCTTTTTAGCGGCCTCACCGGCATCGATGTCCTTCTGCATTTCGGCGATTTCCTTCGCAAGCTTTGTTGCCTTTTTAGACTTCTTGTCCTCTATCTCTTCGTATTTAGCCTTAGCTTCATCGATGTTTGCGATAGCGGCATCTCCCGCTTCCATTTTCTTAGCAAGCTCGATCTCTTCATCCGCGGTAAGAAGGGGTACCTTACCGATTTCCTTAAGATACATCTTAACGGGGTCTTCCGTGCTGATTCCGTCGGGAACTGAAAGATCGATATTTTCGATATCAACTTCCTCAACCTCGGACATGATGATATCATCGTCGGGAACATCATCCATATCGGGATCGTCGTCGATAGTGATATCGAGGTCAAAATTTAAATCTTCCTCGGTAGGTTCCTCTACTGTAGCAAGTACCTCGATCCCCACAGCCTCAAAAAACTCCTCTATCTTGTCTCTGCTCTCCTCGTCAAGTTCCATATCGGCAAAAGCATCGTCAATTTCCTTTTGCTCTATAACGTTTTTCTTTTTGTTGGCAAGTGCCTGAAGCTCCTGTAATTTTGCTTCAAATTTCTGCATCATGTTTTCGTCCATTTTTTCTCCTTCGTCCGGCTATCCGGGCTCTACACAAGGCTTACGCCCTTTTGTTTAAGTGATTCAAGCTCTTTTTTTCGTTTGATGGAATCCATCATCTTCGACATATCGTTTCCGATATTTTCCGAGAAGAAATTGTAGCTGTTTTCCTTAACCCTTATAATGATGTCGGAAAAAGCCCGTTTTCTCTCTTCTTCCGAGGTGATCTCCGGCATCTTCGCCTGGAAGATATTTGCCACAAGATTCTTTTCCTCTTCCTCGAAACTATCGATGACCGCAGGGGGATCGAGGCAGTCATTTTCTATATCTGAAAAGACCCTCTCCGCCACCTTGCGATATATCTCGTCAGTAAAATCCTCTATACCGATATACTTCTTTATCTTCGGGAGCATAGCAGGCTCGTCTGTAAGCCATGTAAGGAGCATAGACTCCGCAACCTTTCCGCTATCTTCCTGTAGCGCCTTGTTTGGTACCGTCTGCTTGGGCTTTTGGTAAACCGGCGTCGCCAGCTTAGCGCTCGCGAACTCCGTAACAAGGTTTCTCATATTGTCGGTATTGATCCCGTACCGCTCACAGATTGCCTGTAAGTAGTTTTCTCTCTCCAAAGGCTCCGGGAAATTCTCACAAAGCTTTACTGCTATAGCTTTGTAAAATAAAGTCCTCTGCTCCGGATCCGACTGGTTGTAATCCCCCTCTATCGTCCTTATAAGGAAATAAAAGCTGTTCTCCGCCTCATCGATCCGCTTTTGGAAGGCTTCACTTCCGTAGGCTTTTATAAACTCGTCGGGATCCTTTGCAGGGCGCATATCGATAACCCTTCCGGATATATCTGCGCTCTTTAATATATCTATGGCTCGAAGGGCGGCCTTAACACCGGGACCGTCACTGTCGTACGCCAAAAATACCTTTTTCGTATATCTCGATAAGAGATTTGCCTGCTCCTGAGTAAAGGCTGTTCCAAGGGAAGCAACCGCCTGTGAAAAGCCTGCCTGGTGCATAGCAATAACATCCATATATCCTTCACAAAGGATGAAATTACCCGCCCTGGAATTTCTCGCAAAAACGAAACCGTAAAGATTTCGTCTCTTATCGAATATGTCTGTTTCGGGGGAATTTAAATACTTAGGCTTTGCATCGCCCAAGACTCTTCCGCCGAAGCCTATTACCCGATGGTTAGCATCCATGATCGGGTACATGACTCTGTTCCAAAAAGGAGATGAAAGACCGTTTTTCTCGGAAACACTTGCTATTCCCGAGTCTCTTATCTCTTCATCCGAAAAGCCCTTTTTCCTAAGGACATCCACAACCTCCCGTCCGTTTACTCCCGCAAATCCGAGTCCGAATTTGTTGATAGTATCGTCCGAGAGTCCTCTGTCCTTAAAATACTTCATCCCTCTCTCACCGTGGGGACTTCGAAGGCATCTGTAAAAGAAAGTAGCGGCTTCCTTATTAACCTCAAGGAGCCTAAGCTTTTTATCGCTCTTTCTTTTCTCCTCCGCGGAGACAGATACCTCCGGAAGCTTTATTCCGGATCTGTCCGCAAGAAGCTTGACGGCTTCGACAAATGTGATATTTTCATATTTCATTACAAAAGTGATCACGTTGCCGGCTTCACCGCAGGCGAAGCATTTGTATATCTGCTTGCTCCTGCTTACCGAAAAAGACGGCGAATGGTCATTGTGGAAGGGACATATCCCTACATAATTGGCTCCCTTTTTGGTAAGACTGATATATGAGCCTACAACATCCACAATATCGCTGCTTTGGCGTACCTGCGCGACCAGTTCATCGCTGTAATACATCTATAACCCTCTAAATTAAAAGCCAAGGCCTTAAGACCTTTAATACTCCCAGCTCTTTGGTACAAAAATCTCGTCAAATATATCGATGGCGTAGCGATCGCTCATAGAAGCCACATAATCGCAGGCTACTCTGGCTCTTTCCTCGCCATTATTCATCAGATCGATATACTGCCTCGGAAGCTTTTCGGGATGAGTAAAGTAATAATCATACAGTCTCTCAACCAGCTCCTCGGCCTTACTCTCCTCGGATTTCGCTATAGGGTTTGTATAGACATTCTCAAACATAAACTTTCGAATATCCTTCATTGCGCCCCCGACCTCATCCGACATAATGATATCATCTTTATCCATACTGTTTGTAATAATGTCATGGATAAGGGTATCTAATCTGGCGCCGGGAGTAGAACCAAGAACCTTTCTTATCTCGAGAGGTACATCCATCTCCGTAAGGATACCTGCTCTTACCGCATCATCCATATCATGATGTATGTACGCAATCTTATCGGAGAATCTGACAACTCTTCCCTCTAAGGTAGAGGGCATTCCGCTTGTCTGGTGGTTAAGTATTCCGTCTCTTGTCTCCCAGGTAAGGTTAAGACCCGCTCCATCCTTTTCAAGAATTTCTACGGTCCTTACACTTTGTACATTATGTTCAAAGCCTAAGGGGCAGACTCTGTCAAGAGCTCTCTCTCCGGCGTGTCCGAAGGGGGTATGTCCAAGATCGTGTCCAAGGGCGATAGCCTCGGTAAGATCTTCGTTAAGCCTTAGAGCCTTAGCGATGGTTCTCGCGTTTTGAGAAACCTCAAGAGTATGGGTAAGTCTTGTTCTGTAATGGTCACCTTCGGGAGCAAGAAAAACCTGTGTCTTGTCCTTAAGTCTTCTGAAGGCTTTGCAGTGGATTATCCTGTCACTATCTCTTTGATATACCGGTCTTATA
>ODAI010071254.1_pt1 | contig 24690 bp, 34 predicted proteins | sample 1539321 | NCBI WGS metagenome assembly ODAI01 (sample SAMN02144231, study PRJEB22623) | gut metagenome | biome: sheep rumen | host: Ovis aries | place: New Zealand
TAAAAAAAGCAAGAAAAATTGTTTAACCAATTTTTCTTGCTTATAAAAATTAACCCATTTTTGCGTTAATAATATTCTCCAAGGATGTTCCACGAAGAAGTTTATTAACAGTATCTGCAACAGATTCACCATTAGCAATAGCATAAGGACTAATGCTTGCCATACCTTCTTTAAGAAGGTCTGCCTGAGTGCTTGCGGAAATTGCAGCGACCAAGTCGGGACTGATAGAAGCCATGATTTCTTTTACAGTATTAGCATATGCTTCCTGTTTGCCCTTTTCGATTTCGGCGAGAGCCTTTTCATGTTCGATTTCAGCTTCACGTTTTTCTTTCAGTCTATTCATTTCTGCGGTCTGGTTAGCAGTAAGAAGAGCCTGTAGGTCATTCTGAGCCTGAGCAGCCGCCATTTCAGCTTCTCTCTGTTTAGTACGAATATCTTCTTCATTCTGCAACTTTCGTTCCAGTCTTGCCTGTTCAAGTCCAAGTTCAAAAAGAGCACTTTCATTTCTAATTGCGGCTTCTTCTTTTTCTTTTTCTGCTAAAGCCGTAGTAGCTTTTACACGAGCGTCCGCATCAGAAAGTTCAATTTCTTTTCTAACAAGTTCTCTCTGATAAAAATCAAGAGTTTTTGCAATATTCTGGTCTACGCTAATATCAAGAATATCAACGTCATTAACAATCATACCATTGTCTGTGAAAATTCTCCCAGGTTTATTTGTATCTTCAGTAATATCAAGAACAATATTTCTAATAATTTCTGTAGAGCTACCGTAAAAATCTTTAATGTTGTATTTTCTGATTTCTCTCTTGACAAGAGTTCTCATATTATCACAAAGATATTTTACATAATTATTAACAGTAAACCAAGAATCTTTAAAATCTTCAAGGAAACTTACACAATAATTTAGTTTAACCGATACAGCAACAGAATCTGCGGTAACTGCATTGATAATATCTGTTATTCTATTGTTTTCAATCTGGAGGAAAGCAGTCTGGAAAGCAGGCTTAGAAGATTTAGGGGTTCCGCCAGAAAGTTCAATAGCTTCAACAGTCTCATCATAATCAAGCAAACGAGTTGTAGGTCCGATTACAACTTCTCTATGGCCAGCCTTAGACACAATATTTACTGCATAGCCTGTCCAAACATCAAGAGCAACGACGCCTTCATATTTAGTGTCAAGAGTAATAGTTCTAGGCTTAGTATAGCTTACTCCACGAGAAATATTTGCATTTGCTTCAAAGATTGCAAGTGTAGATTCCTGATTTGCGGTAGAATATGCTGTATTAAGCATATCTGTAACTGCGGAAGATGTAAGTCCCTTACGAGAAAGTTTTTCAACAGCCTGTTCAGTAAGGCCATTATTATACTTCAAAACTTCCATATTACCAGGATACATCAATTCACACTCTTTTGCTGTTAGCTTTCTTTTAACAACAACTTCTGTGCGAGGGTCAGGAAGATACATCTGAGGACCACGTACTGTAGTAATTTCACCAGTAAGTCTGTTAAGAATATAACGACCTTCACCTTCAGGAATAGCAATTGCATGATGCATATACTTACCATCATACTGAATCATTGCATGTTCAGGACGAGGATAATAAATCATCTGGTCATTACCAGTAATAAATAGTTCTTCTCCGATAGGATGATGAACTGTTTTTCCATCTTTCTCTTCATCATATGCGGCAATTACTTTTACATAAATACCACTGATAGGAGAGAGTTCAAGAGCACGGAAAATAAGTCCACCTTTAGGAGCGGTTACGAATGTTTCTGTAGGTTCAGGAAATACCACGGCAGGGCCATGAATATATCTCTTTTCACCATCTTCATCTTTAAGAATGGCATACTCAAGACGTTCAAGAGTAACTGCATCTCTTACATATTCTCCGCTTCCTTCTCCATTTTCTGCACCAATAGGAAGAACTTCAATGCCAGTTGGCGGAATGTAGAACGATACTTCCGTACCTTTAATTACAATCATCTGTCCAACGAAATACTCTTCGGACTCTGCGGTAATTTCTTTACCCTCTGCATTTACAATGGTAGCGGTAGCCATACCCTTTTTAGCGGCGACTGCATCATAAACTCGTGCAAGAAGGTACTGGTTAGAACGAAGTCTGTGTCCTCTGATTACCCTTGTCATCTGGCCAGGGTAAAGCGAGAAGGATGTAGGTCCCGCAATGTTGATTTTTCTACCAACTTCAAGGGCAGGACTATTTACTGCTTTTGCAGGTTCAGGATGACTATTATCAGAAGTAGGATTCTTTAGAACAATATACCAACCTTCAGGAGCAGATACAAAAAGCTGTCTTGCTTTTTCAAAATCCTGTGTCTCTTCAAACTTTTTATTTTTACCATTAAAAGTTACGAGAGACTCCTGGGCGGAAATGGTCATGGTAGTAGGTCCAGTATAAACCTTAATTGCACCATTTGTTTTAGACTGAAGGAAACAGAACTCATTCATAGAAAGAACAAGGTCACGAGACCGGTTCATATTCATCTGATTTTGATTATCCCATTCATTATCATATCTTGCCATATTTTCTCCTTTTATTATTTAATATATTTTATATTTCTTATTAATTTACGTTTTTAATTTTTTCTGCGAGTGCTTTAAGTTCTTTTTCTTTACGTTCTTTCTTCTTACGTGCCTTTTTTTCAGCCTGACGTTTGCGGATGGCCGCACGCTCTTTCTCTTCTTTTTCTTTTTTAATTCTTTCTTGCTCTTGCTTTTTAAAGAGTTTCTTTGCTTCTTTTACTCTATTAGCCCACAATTTCCAATACTTCATATCATGTGCTTGATATTCTATTCCTTCTTTTGTGCAAAGATCTTTATAGATAAGTTTAGAGTAAGCAAGATAAATAGCAAAATCAAAATCGAAAGTATCTTCATCATTGCATACAGTTTTAATTTGAGTTCCATATTTAAAAGTAAAACGTAATACTTTATTAGGAACAAGAACTTCAATTTTTATAATTTCAGGATGATTTCGATCTTGTGTCTTTCCATGAGATTTCATGACTTCTGAAGAAGTATAATTGTTAGTATTAAGAATAATAGCTTCATCATTTATATGAATTGTTGCTGATAATGAATTTTCCGTAGCAAGAAAATTCATAAGTTCTGAATTAGTCATTTTTTTATTTTCTCCTTTTTCTTTTTTATTATAGTAATATTATATAATAAATTTTTTAAAAGGTCAAATAAAAGTAATAAAAGTTCTAGGTTTTTTATCTTATAAAGAATAAAAAATAAAAGGAATAGAGTTTTTTATTACTGTAAAGGAGGAAAAAGGAGATGGCAGGAATAGGAAATAATTTATATCCACCTATTTTTTTAAAATCTTATATGCCAGCTTTTATAAAAGGATAGGGATGTAGAATTTATTTTTCTCTTTCTCAATATAATGCAGAAACAGATATAAAAGCTGATTGTGTACAAATTATTGTACAAAATCAAAAAACAAATCAAAGTGTATTAAAAAAATCATTATATCCAAGTGGAATAAAACTTGGAAACTTAAAAAAAGATTCAAGTATTGACGAGAGATAGGATAAATATTATATAGAGTTAACTAATAATGACATAGAAGGCTCTAATGGTTTTAGTTATAATCAATATTATAAAGTTCAAATTCGTTTTACTGCTAATCTTAAAACAATAACTAAACCTGCAAATAGTCAAAAGTTAGATTCTTGGTTAAATAATAATTTAGAAAATTTTTCATAGTGGTCTACTGTAGTATTAATAAAACCTATAAGTAAACCGAGAATAACTTCAAATCAATTTAATTTTGATTCAAGCGAACTTTCATTAATTCCAAATAATCTTATAACAATATAGGGAGTAGTGAAGCATGAAGAAAAATCGGACCATGAAGGATTTAAAAGCTATAAAGTCCTTTTGTATGATAATAATGGTCTTTTAATAGAAGAAAGTGAAGAAAAATATTTTTATGATTCTAATCAAATTTTTTATAATTGTAAATATAATTTTTTACCAAATATTTCTTATAAAGTAAAAATACAAATACTAACGAGTAATTTATACTTTATGGAAGTAGAAGCAAATTTCCAAGTACAATTTATTGTTTATGATAATTTTGAAGCTACTATTTAGGCAAAAATGAATAGTAGTGAAGGGTGTATGGTTATTACTTTAAATAATAGTAGCCTTTTAACATTAGGTACTAATATCGTTATAAGAAGGTCTTCAAGTAAAGATAATTTTTTATATTGGGAAGATATGTATACAACTTTAATTCCAGCAAATAGTTTTTTAAATCTTGTATGGAAAGATTATACTATAGAAAATGGAGTATGGTATAAATATAGTGTAGTTAAACGAAATAAAGAAAACTTTAGGTCAACTTCTGTAGAAATAAGAAATCCTGTTTTTTCTAATTTTGAAGATATATTTTTAACAACTTCTTAGAATCAATTAAAAATACGTTTTAATCCGCAAGTAAATAATTATTCAAGAGTTGTTTCTTAGTCGTTAACATAGACAATAGGATCAAAATATCCCTTTATAAGAAGAAATGGTAAAGTAGGTTATAGAACTTTTTCTATCTCAGGAACTATATCTTATTTTTCTGATATAAATCAGAATTTAATGCATTCTTCTAAGGAAGAACTATATGGTACAAATGCTTCTTTATATAATAATTATAATAAAGAAAATAATATTACTTTATATAATGACATAGTTCAATAGAAAGAATTTAGAGAAAAAGTTATAGACTTTTTATATAATAATACTGTTAAATTATATAGATCAGCAACTTAGGGGAATATATTAGTTAAATTAATGAATATTAGTTTTACCCCTAATACAACCTTAAGTAGACAAATTTATGATTTTACTTGTACCGCTTATGAGATAGATGAATTTAATTATGAAAATTGTATAAAATATTCTATTCAAGATGAAGGCGCTTATGTTAATGAAGATAGATTTTTTATTACTAGATATGGTCAATTAATGGCTCCTAATCAAGATAGATATTATGAAGATACAAAAGAATTTTTAGATACGGTAGATTCTTATTATTTTGGAAAATAGGAACTTTTAACTAATGTAATTGCTCCTAAATTTAAAAAGCTATAGAGTGATAACATTTAGATAGAAGGCGATCATTTAACTTATTTAAGAATATAGTTAACGAGTAATCCTTATTCAATTAGTTATTCTGGCGGTATTCTGGCTCCCGCCGATGACAGTAATGATAGTAATATTATTTGTAGCGGACATATTGTAAATATTAATGGATAGCCTATTGTAATAGGACCTGAAGGTATTTATGAATTATCGGGAGATAATATTAGTATTACAAGTTTAAATTTTGTTTCTAGTAGAGAACAAGGAGTTATTGATTTTCAAGTGGTATTAGAAGAAAAAGAAAAAAGAAACTTAACAGATTTTAAAGATTATGAAGGTTTTTCAACGATAGGGCAGCTTTGGGGCTCTTTTTCTATGCAATAGAGTCTCACTTCTGAAACTATTTATTCTAAAATTGTTAATAGATATACATTTTCAAATCCTAGTAAACAATAGTAGCAATAGGTTCAAAAAATAAAAGGGTTACGTATTATTTCACAACCTGGTGCAATTGTTTATGTAAAAGAAAATCAAGATACAGGATATGACAAACATATTTTAAATGAAACGGGTGTTTTAGAATTTTTTGATGATGAAACAAATATTAAAGGAATTTATTTTGATAAACCTGTATTAAAAGAAATTGATAAAGAAACTCTTTTAAGAAAAGGATTAGCTAATAATTAGTTTTATGATACTGGTGAAGTTATTACTTTAGATACATTTAAAAATCCTAAAAATAATTATGTTTATTATTTTGCTCCTATTAATTTAAATAAAAAAGTTTTAAAATTAACTCAAGAGGAACAAGTAATAATAGAAACGTTACAAATTCCTATAAATTCAAATAATTCTACAACAGATGACTTATATTCAAGTGAATTAATACAAAAAAGAATTTTAGGGTGGAAAACAAATAATCAAAAAGTTGAAGAGTTATAGCAACCAAAAACATTAGGATTAAAATATAGTGGTTTTGAGAGATATATTTTTTATAATGGAAATTGGTATAACGTTAATACTAAAGATGGAAATGATGAAACTATAATAGTTAATATTTCCAGTGTTTAGGCAATTATTGATTATTATTGTGATATTTTAAGAAAGAGGTATTAAGGAATATGATAATTAAAGAAAAATATTTAAATGATGCGTCTTTTTTAAAAGATATAGCAAAATTACATATAAAAGATTATTTTATAAAAATAACTGTTTTAGATTGGTTAGAAAATTAGATAGAAGATATAGAAGGAAAGGTTATTAGTGCAAGTTTTAATATTGATGGAAATAGTATTATAAGACGTACTGCAAATTTAAGTGTTATGATAGACGATACTAATAATAATATAACGAGTGCAAAAAATCTTTTATCTATAAATAAAAAAATAAATTTACAAATTGGTTTTATAAATACTACAAATAAATATATTTAGTATAATATTTTATGGTTCCCGCTAGGATTATATGTAATAACAGATAATTCAATTTCTTTTTCTAATACTGGTTTAGTAGCTTCATTACAATTAAAAGATAAAATGTGTTTATTAAATGGAGATTGCGGAGGGACTTTGCCGGCAACTACTATTTTTGATACTTATACAACTATTAATGAAAATGGATAGTAGGTAATTGAAAGACCTACTATATATCAAATTATTCAAGAATTAGTAAACCATTTTGGCGGGTAGCAGTTAGGTAAAATAATAATATCTGACTTAGATTCGCGTGTAAAACAAGTTATGCAATGGACAGGAACGGTACCATTAACAGTATTTAAAATTTCTGAAGATCAATATCATTATTCTTTAAACCCTAGTAATGATGAAATACTAAAAGGAAATAAAAAAAGTCCTGAAAATTGGCCTAAAGTAGTATTTCAAACGGGTGAAGATATAGGTTATATTTATACAGATTTTACATATCCGGGATAGTTAATAGGAAATGCGGGCAGTACAGTTACGGATATATTAGAACAAATAAAAACTGTTTTAGGCAATTATGAATATTTTTATGATATAGATGGAAATTTTATTTTTAGAGAAAAGAAGAATTATTTAAATAATGCTCAATCTAAATATATTTTAGATAGTATTAATGAGAGACAAATAATGCCAGATTATATCAATAGTAAATAGGAAGATTCGATGTCTGCTTATTTAATTGATATTAATAATGGAACTTCCGCATTTGATTTTAGTGATAGTTCTTTTATATCAAGTTATAATAACACCCCAAAATACAGTGAGATAAAAAATGATTTTGTGATTTGGGGAGTTCGAACCACATTATAGGGAGTTTAGATTCCTATTAGGTATCATCTTGCTATTGATAGAAAACCTGCTATTGGAAATGTTTATCAAGTTTTTTAGTATTAGGATGAAATAGATGGTATAAAAAAATGGTATTGTCCTTTTGTTTTTTAGAAAAAAGCAGATTTTCCTACAAAAGGGGCAGCAGGTGTTTTTTATTACGAAAAAAAATATAAACACATTTACAAATGGGGAGAAGATTAGAATAAAAATTTTAATTATATTCTTACCGATGCCAAATTAGAATCTATCACAACAAAAGACTGGCGGACTTAGCTGCTTTTTCAAGGATTAACTGCAAATGTTCAAGGAACTGAAAATAATTATTATTTTGCGGAATTATTTAATGAATGGCCTAAAATATATGATATAAGAAAAGGAAAATATTTTGATGAAACAATAAAAGAGCCATCTTCAATAGATTATTTTTTAGATTTTATTGATGCTCCATCTTCTGCAATTGCAGAGTTAGATGTAAATAATATAGGACGCCGCACTAAAGTATTAGATTTAGGTAAAAATGTTAATTGCATTTTTGAATCTTGGATTCCTGATTTAGTATTAATAGAATCAGGAACAGATACTACCGAAAAAGAAAAGACAGAGTGTTAGGCGCGAGGGCAACCTTTTTATCAAGTTGAATCTTAGATATATCAAAATTTATAGGTAGGTGGAATAAGGTATTCCGCCTATGAAGAAATTAGACAGCTTTTGCATGAATATACTAAATATAATTAGTCAATTTCTTTTCAAACTTTACCAATATATCATTTGTAGCCTAATATTAGGATTACTGTAAACAATTCTGAAAGTAATATTTATGGAGATTATATTATTGAAAGTTTATCTTTATCTCTTGATAATTCTAGTATGTTAACTATTAATGCTACAAGAGCGCCAGAAAAAATTTAAAGGAGTTAAAAGGATGAGTTTTAAAATAGGACAATTTAGAGAAGATATGAGGAATGATTATTTAACACAAATAACTCCTTTTTCTTCAAGAAAGATTTTGACAACTTCTTCTAATACAGTTGGTTCGATGAAATTTAATGACTTTATATTGTTTATAAATGAAGATTTTAGTTATCAAAAAAGCTATTATGTTAGCTTTTATATTCCAAGAAGTAGTTTAGAACAAACTTTTACAATTAGTTTAGGTAATGTTGATGACGAAGATCAAATTTCTATGGAACAATATTTAAAAACATTTTATATACCAGCTTATTAGAATTATTAGAATAATAATAATGAAAATATTAATAAGAGAATATTTTTTGAAATGGTTTTTAATTCAAATGTTAATTTTAATAGTATAATAATAAAATTAAATAGAACTTTTAAAGATTATCAACTTTCACAAGAAGATGGCACTATAGGACGTATTTTTTCTATAGAAAATCCATAGTGTTATGAAATAAAAAATATTGTATCTAATTTAACAGGTGTAACTTAGATAGATAAATTAGGTGTTCAAGCAAAGCCTGGCTTATTGATGTGTATTAATGGAGAAGAGATTCGAGTAGGACCAAGTGGAATATATGAAATTAAAAATGGATATAAAGTAACTTTTATTGGTTTTGTTATTAAAGACACTTCTGCGACGAATAATTATTTTATATTAGATTATCAATATGAAGGGAGATAAAAATGGGATATGAAAGTTTTTATGGAGGTCGAAGAGGGGCTTCTTTTATTATAGCAAAAAACTATAAAGATATTATAGCTATGGTAACAGATTTTGCTAAAGGAAATAATTTTTCTTAGGTAAAATATGATGAATATGTATTGATTAATACAGTAAATAAAAATCATCCTGATAATGGAAAACTTTTTAGAAGAGGATATGATTATAACGGTTCTCGAACAATAGAAGGATACGAGTCACTTAATGAAAATAATGAAATAATTATAAACGGTACGGATTAGGATTATAAAAATGCTAGTCTTAATTACAATAATGCTATTTTCTCAGGAGGTGCAGTTTATATTGGTTCAATTATTGGACCTTCAGGTAATGCTCCGTTCTTAACCTTTGCGCCATATGATGTTGTACAAAATAAAATTGATATGAACGCAGATATTCCTTAGGATAGAAGAAAAAGTGGCGCGGGAACCGTTACTCTATTACCAGGAAAAGAAAAAAATAGAGATATTTATAATGATAATATATTATGGAATAGTTTTTCTATATTAGAGCCAAACCATGATAATGGTTAGGTTTTTATAGGCTTTAAGTTTCCTTATTTGGTAACTGATTTTATAAAAAAAGATATTTCTCCTTATGAAGATACTTCAATAACTAGAATAGATGATGGAGAACATCCTTTCTATCAGCAATGGGAAGTAGCGGTTCCGCCAGGAAAACAAGGTAATGGAATAGAAGAGATAAAAAAAGTTAGTTTAAATTTTTTAAATACTAATGGAGAAGATGAGAACTTTCCTTCTATTTATGAAAGACCTACTAGTGAGAATCCTATGGTGAGAGAAGATTATTCAAGGTTAGGACTCACTGGTGATGATGAAATTTTGGTTTATATTTATAAAAATTATGAAGAAGCTGATATTATATAGAAAGACTGTTACTTAGGACAATATAAGCAAATTAAAGATATTCAAATTACTCCTGAAGGATATTTAATTATTTCTTATTCAAATGGAGTTCAACAAAATTTTGGTGAAGTAGTATCAACAATTTCTAAATTAAGTTATAATGAAAATAACTCAGGAAAATTAGAAATTGTTTATAACACAGGACAAAGTGTTACTATTGATATTATTTATCCTACTAATTTTAATTTAGATGAGGAAACTGGAAATTTAACCTTTAAAAATAATAATGAAGATGATAATACTGACCCTCATATTTTAGGTACTTTAAAATGGATAGACCACATTGAATATGATAATGAAACAAAACAAATTGTAATTGTTTATAATACGAAGGACCAAAGTGGATACTCAGAACAGGAAAGGTTATCATTTCCTTTTGTTTCTAATTTAAATATATCAGAGGATGGTAAAGTATTAATACAAAAGGGACAGGAATGGGAAGAAATTGAAAATCTTACTTTAAAATGGATAGACCATATTGAGTATTCTGTTGATGATAATTCTTTACAAATCTTTTATAATAATGATTCAGATGTTCCTGGTGAAACTATTCAAAACGTATTCCATAAGTTGGAAAGTATTACTTTTAGAGAATCTATTGAATTTTAGGAAGAATCTTAGTCTGGACCAGGTTTTATATTTTCTTATTCAGATGGATTATAGGAAAAAGTTCCTTTTGAAACAGGAAATTTAATTAAGTCTATCCGTCTATTACCAGGTGCCGCTTATGATGAAGATGATACTTAGCAAATTAGAAATACAATGTTAGAAATTACTTATACTAATAATGATGTTGAAGAAATTGAATTAGATGGTAAATTAATTTCTAATATTTATTTTACAGAAGGTGAAGTTACTAAATTAATTGATTAGAATAATGAAGAAAGTAATACAATTACCTTACCTACTTCTACATTAACAATAAGATATGATAATAATACTACAAAAACATTTGATGATTTTACATATCCTAAATCGGTAAAAGTATTTGATGATACATTAAATTCTTCTCATTCTATTGTAATTTATGATTCTCAAGGAGAAGAAATAGAACGTTCAGAACCTTTAACTGGAATAGAACGAATGAGAATTTATAATAATAGATTATTAGTTTTATATAATAATCCAACTGCCAGAAATAATATTCCTTCAGAAAGAAGAGTTTCTATATTAGAAGAAGATGGAACAACAATTTTAGTATGGGATGATTTAGGAGTTGTACGCGCGGATTCTGGTATTTTAACAGGTAAGAATTTTACTCCTGCGGAAATAAAAGAGGCAATTAATTTACCAGCTGGAGATGAATTAACAGAAGAAGATATTATAACGTTTTTAAATAGTACTTATGTAGATGGAACTCTTTTAAATGGATTATATAGAGTAATAACTGTAGGATAGGAAAATGAGAATAAAAAATTCTATGGTTTTAGCATAGGAGATACTAATTTAGGAACATTTTCTTCTTGGTATTATTTAGGAACAATTCCTAATAGTGCTTCTTCTCAGATAGATGCTGTATATGGAACAAAAGAGGAATTTGAATCTATATCTAATATAAAAAAGGCTTCCTTAAGAACAGGAGGAATGTTTTTTATTGTTTCAGGAGAAGATGATTAGAATAATAATTCTTCTGAACCCGAAGAGCCTGGAGAATAGCCTGAAGAAAATCCTTAAAGGAGATAAGATATGAACCGTTATCAAGGACAGCTTTATGCTAAAGACCAATAGGGGCAAAAATTTCCTTTAAATAGAAATATTTTATAGTTAATGCCATAGAGAAATATTATAGATTATTTAAAAAAAATAAGTATTTTTGCCCCCGAAGGTACACGATTACTATTAAAACATAAAAACGAAGGAGAAGATATTGAAATTCATATAGGATCGACAGGGATGTATGAAATAGAAGATGTATAGATTGTTTCTTTAAAGTTTTTAGATAATTCTTCTTCTGAAATTATGATTGATTATATTATTTATTAAAATATGATAAATTTATATCATATATAAAAAATAAAAAAGGAGTATATTTTATGGATAGATTTAAATATATTCAAGTACAAGATAAAGATGGAAATTATGGAGATAATATTCCTTTTGAAATAGATTCATCGAATGTTATTATGCAAGATGGAAAGACTTTGCAAAGAAGCCATGAAATATTAATATCAGATATTTCTGAAAAGGTTGATAAAGAAGAAGGAAAAGGATTATCTTCAAAAGATTATACATAGAATGAAAAGAATAAATTAGCGGGTATTGAACAATAGGCAAATAAAACGATTATTGATTCTACAGTAAGTCAATCTGGGCAGGCGGCAGATGCTAAAGCAGTAAGAGATATAATAAATGACTTACGTTCTAAAATGGTTGATACTCCTCCTATTGTAGTAAAAAATCCTTCTGAAATGATAAATACTAATAGAATTTATGTTTATATGGGAGAAACATCAGAAAATAATGAATGGTAGAATGGCTATTGGTATTATTATGGAAAAGATTCAGAAAATAATCAAAAATGGTTAAAAGGAGGTGCTTATAGCCAAGCATCTTCTTTAAACGATTTGAAAAATGAGGTTAATCAAGCTAAACAAGATTTAGAAGATTATACTGATTAGACTTTGGAGACATCTGCCACTACAATAAATAATTATGTAAATACTTTTAATACCACTGCTCAAAATTTAACTGATAGAGTTGTAGCCGCAGAAAATAAAGTTAAAACCATTAACAATCTTCCTCAAATGGTTTAGGATATAGCCACTTTACAAGAATAGGCTATGAATGATTTTGTTGTTCATGGAGAAGTAGACCCAGACACAAAAGTTGCTAAATTCATGAATAAAAATGATGTAGTTATGTTTACTATCTCTGGAGTTGGCGGCAGTGGTGGTGGAGATATTATTATTGATCCAAGTATATAGGACGATGAAGCGGCAACTATTGCACAAAGAGCGGCAGTAGATGCTGCCGCCGCCAGACAACAGACACTACTTTCAGAAGAAAATGCTGAAAGATGGGCAACAGGAAGTACTGGAGGAACAGGCTCAGCAACAAATAACGCAAAATATTGGAGTAATCTTTCTCGAAGTTATGCAAAAATTAGAAAAGGTACAGAACCTCAAATGAGATAGGGAGAAGAGGAAGATAACGCAGAATACTATAAAAATTAGGCTGCATCTGCCGCCCAAGAAGCTAAAACTGCATTAGTTACATAGAGAGAACTTGCAAAAGCATGGGCAGTTGGCCCTACAGAAACTCTTGAAAATGAAGAAGAGCCTTCTGCAACAAATAATGCTAAATATTGGGCAACTCAAGGCGTAGAATTATATATTGATAACTGGGTTTATGGATAGCCTTCTATTGGAAGAGAAGGAGAAAGTTCTAATAATCTTAGAAATTGGGTATATAATGCTAGAAGATGGGCAGTAGGAAATGCTTCTGATAGGGATGCTCCTGATGCAACTTATAAAAGCGCAAGAGATTATGCATTAGATGCTTATGATATTATTACAAATAAGAATACTACCAATTTAGTAAAAAGAATTTCTGAGGCTCCATTACCGGGAACTGCCGAATAGGCTTTTGTAAATATTGAAACAGAGCTTTCAAATAAAGTTGATCAATTAGAATCTAAATTTAAATTAGATATTAATGATAATGGGAACGATAAAGCTTTATATGATATATTGGTTGCTTTAAATTGGTGGGATGATATAAAATAATAGAGTAAAAAGGAGATATAATATGAATTTTTTTAATTTAAAAAAATTATTAACTAAAATTCTTCAAAATATACGAAGATTACCTAATTATTATAATTTAAATGGAGGAAATGGGAATCGTCCTACTTCTGCAAATATTCCTTCTGACAATTCAGGAAGTGTAATTCAATTTTTATCAACAGAAAATATGACAGAGGGAAAACCTGATGCCGAGTCGGGCGGAAATATTCTTCATTTTAATTGGGACAATAATGATACTTGGGCTAGTCAATTATTTGTAGGTCATGGGTCAGCAAATATTCAACATAGAACACAAAAATTAGATGGGAGTTGGACAATTTGGCAAGATGTGTATAAACCTTTTTCGAGTATTCCTGAAAATTCTAATTTAAATTTAGATACTTATAAAAATATTCATAAGAGATGGTATTGTATCTCTGATGCAAGAGCAGCTACATTACAAAATTGTCCAACAAATGAAGCTTTTACTTTAGATGTAGATTGGGCTTTTAATCCTACTTATTTAAATAGTTCTTCTCAATATATTTTACAAACTGTAAAAAATAGACATGGTAAGGTTTGGGTTAGAGTAGTAAGATCTCAAAACTCTGGACAAACATGGAGTTATGACGATTGGACAAATAATGTAACAGGTTTAGGCACAGCTGCAACAAAAGGTGTTGCTAATGGATTATCAGTAAGTACTTCTGGTATATCTGTATTAGATGCTGCACAAGGTAAAGTATTAGATGATAAAAAATTAAATAAAACTGGTAGTGGAACAATAACTGGAGGATATTTAGCTATAGATAGATCTAGTGAAAGTGATGGTCCTACTGCACGCATTGCAGTGAAATCAGATGAAGGTTATGCTGATTTAAGAGTAGGTGGATCAGCAGCTGCTATCCCTGCTATGGGAGTATATGATCAGACAAATAGTAGTTGGATAATACGGCATCCTATATCAGAAAATAAGACTTATATAGATGAATTAAGTCCTTCTGGAGCTATTACAACTACATCAGTAACTTGGGCATCTGCTGTGTCAGGAGATGGAGTCTCAAAAAGCTGTAGACTTTTTAAAATTGGAAATATTGTTTTTATTACTTTTGCTATTTCTATATCTAGTAAAAAAACTTTTCTTCCTTCTAACGGAGCAACAATTTGTACATTACCATCTGGATATAGGCCAAAAACAGATACTCTAATGCAAGGAGTGTTTATGAGAAATGACACAAATGGTACATTTGTGACACAAGTTGCTGGTACTCTTACTATTACTACAGGGGGAGTAATAAGACAGTCTGCGTCAGGTATTTGTAATGCAATTTATTTTTCAGGATTTTATGAAATAGCATAACTAAAAATATTTTTAATATTAAAGGACATTTTTATAAAAAGTCTTTTAGATAATTTTTATATAATATTGTTAGGAAAAATTTTTCCTAACAATATTATAAATTACGCGTAATATAATATAATGAGATAAAAGGAGAAATTTCATTATGGCTAATATGAGTAACATAAATCAAAATTTTGGATATAATAACCAAGGAGGGGTTATCCAATACCCTTATAATAACAATTTAATAATGAATACGCCATATGAAAATTATGTAACTACACGACAAATTGTAAATTCTAATCAATATTTAAAATGTAGACCTGTATCTTCAAAAGAAGAAGCAAGAGCAATGCAAATTGATTTAGATGGTTCATTATGGGTATTTACAGATATTGGAAATCAAAAAATTTATACAAAACAAATAAATAATGATGGTACTGCAACTTTTAAAACTTATACTTTAGCGGCCGATGAAAATCCTTATGTAGCTCCAGAGTATGTTACAAAAGATGAATTTCAACGTGTAATTCAAAATTTAATGGCGGCAATATCTTCTCCTTCTTCTTAGAACGAGCAAGACACCGCAAAAAATATTAAAAATGTTTAGCCGATAGTAGGTTTTTAATATAATTAGAAGGTATTTAAAATGAACGTTAATCCAATTCAATTAATACAAATGATAAAAAGTGGACAAAATCCGCAACAACTTATAATGAGTATTTTTCAAGGGAATTCAAATAATAATCCTATTCTACAAAATGCTATAAATTTAGCACAAAAAGGGGATGTTTCCGCTTTAGAAATAATTGCAAGAAATCTTGCTCAACAAAGAGGTCTGGATTTTGATAAAGAATTTACAAAATTTAAACAAATGTTTTAATTAAAAGGAGAATATAAGCATGTTTAATAATTCTAATGGATATTCTTTATCTGATATTGCAGCAGCAACAGGAAATAATGGAAATGGAAATGGTTTTGGCTTCAATGGAGATGGTGCCTGGATTTTCTTTTTATTTATTTTAATGCTGGCGGGTGGATGGAATAATAATGGTTTCGGTTATGGCGGAGGCCAACAAGCTGTTTTTTCAGATGTTCAGAGAGGATTCGATCAAAGTTCTTTAATGGCAGGATTAAATGGTATCTCATCCGCAATTAATACAGGTTTTTCTAATGCAGAAGTATCCCGTTGTAATTCACAGGCAAATATTCTACAAACTTTAAATAATAATCAAGCTAATCTTTCGAATCAGTTAAATACTATTGCTATGAATCAACAAAATTGTTGTTGTGAAAATCGTGCTGGATTAGCTGATTTAAAATATACAGTTGCGACTGAAGCATGTGCAGATCGTTCCGCAATTAGTAACGCTCTTAAAGATGTTATTGCATCAAATACTGCTAATACTCAGGCTATTTTAGATAAAATGTGTCAACAAGAAATTGAAGCCCTTAAAGCACAAAATCAACAGCTTCAAATGCAGAATTATCTTGCTAATCTTACGGCCTCTCAGAATGCACAAACAGGACAGATTCTTGCTGATAATGCCGCACAAACTGCAGCTTTACGTCAAGCATTAAATCCTACTCCAATTCCAGCTTATGTAGTAGCAAATCCTAATGGATGCAATTGCGGAAATTGGAATGGTTGCAACGGTAACGGCTTTTATAATTAAGGAGGTTGTCTATGGCTAGTTATGTAACAACTGCTGATGCTCTTGTAGCATTAAATGGAACAATTCCATTTAATAGTGTTTCTATTCCTTGCAACAAAGGGAATGTTATTCCTCTTGTTCCGGGAATTCTTAACTTAAATGGCAATACTTCTAATCGTTTTGCAAGATATGATGTTACTCTTCAAGGAAATATTCAAATTCCCGAAGGAGGGACAGTTACTCCAATTGCACTTGGAATTACTCTTAATGGAGTAGTAATACCTTAGAGTGTTGCAATCGTAACACCTGCCGCCGTAGGAGAATATTGGCATGTAAATACGACAGCTTCAGTGACAGTTCCTTGCGGATGTTGTTTAACTGTGTCTGGAGCATATGTAGATGGAACAGAAGACGATTCAGCTACAACTCCTACCCCGTCTATTTTAGTAAGACGAGAAGCTTCACTAACAGTGACAAGAACAGCATAAGGAGGGAAAAATGGGAACAGAAATGTTAAAAACAATGAAAGAACAGCTAGTATCATGTGTACAAGGTCAACTTGGAGATATTTCAAAAGTTGATGCACATGAACTTGGTGAAGCTGTTGATATGATTAAAGATTTATCTGAAGCTATCTACTATTGTACTATAACTGATTCAATGGAAAAAGCTGATAAGGAAGAAAAGGCTTCTGTTAATAATATTAACTATTATACAAATCCTTCTCCTATGCATTACAATACAAGAATGTATCCTGATTATAGAGACATGGAACGTAATAACGGATATATGTATTATACTGCAGGAGGAAATGGTAATTCTGGTAATTCTAATTCTACATCTTATTATACAGAAATGATGCGGGATCCTCGTTAGGGAAGATCACCTATGCGTAGACGTATGTATATGGAAGGAAAAGAAATGCATAAAGATGCTAATTCTCAATTAAAAGAATTAGAAGCCTATCTTCAATAGCTTTCATCTGATATTACTGAAATGATAAAAGATGCGTCTCCTGAAGAAAGAGCAACGCTTCGTCAAAAAATGACGACACTTGCAAATAAAATTAATTAATGTTTTTAATTAATAATGTTTATTGGAAACTTGCTTTTGTGCGTCCTGATTTTCCTTTATTAATGAGAATGAATGGAGAATATTCGATTGGAGCATGTGATAATTTAACTAGAACAATCTATTTGAATGAGACGCTTCAAGGTAGTTTGTTAAGAAAGGTTTTATGCCATTAGATAACTCATGCAGCAATGTTTTCTTATAATGTGAATCTTTCTTTAGAACAAGAAGAATTAATTGCGGATTTAATTTCAACTTATGGAGACGAAATTATATATATAACAAACAAAATCTTTAATAAATTATAGAGTTTATAATAGTTAGGGGCATATATTTAAATATATGCCCCATTTTTTTATATTTAAGGAGGCGATTTCACATGGTTCCTGGTACTACTCCAACTTTTATTATAATATTAAAAAATGCTTAGGATTATTTAATTAATACTTAGCATATAAGAATAGATATTAGACAACAAGATGTTTTATTAACAAAAAAAGATTAGGATATTATAATAGATACAGAAAATAATTCTTTAGGAATTACTTTAACACAAAAAGAATCTTTAAAATTCTTATATAAAAAAGGAAAATTAGAATTTCAAGTACATGGGTTATTAAAAGATGGAAAAACTGCATGGAAAACTTATGTAGTAGATACCCCTGTAGATATAACTTTATCAAATAAAGTAATAAAATAAAAAAATTAATTTAAAAAAGGAGAAACAAAATGCCAAAAATATTACAAGCGGAAATAGCAACATCTTTTATTTATGCAATTTCTCCTTCTGCAAAAGTTGAAAATTTACCAAATGGAAGGATATTAATTACTATTACAGATAAAGAAGGAACAACAACAGCATAGGTTCCAGTTATAAGTAAAGAAGGTATTGAAAACATTATTAACGAATATTTTTAGGAACACCCTATCGCTGAGAAGTACATTCAATAGCACAATGAATCTGTTTCCGCGCATTAGGATATTCGTCAATTAATTCAACAAGCAATAAATAGGATTCCAATAAAAACATCTTAGCTTGAAAATGATAGTGGGTTTATTACTCTTTCTGACGTGCCTGCGGGACCCACTGCTTCAACGACTGCACCTTTAATGGATGGCGCAGCTTCCGCAGGTTCTCATTATACTTTTGCTAGAGGAGATCATAGACATCCTAGTGATACAAGTAGAGTACCTACATCAAGAACGATAGCAGGGCATATGCTTACTGATGATGTAGTTCTTAATAAAAATGATATAGGCCTTAATAATGTAGATAATACTGCGGATATTGATAAACCTATTAGTACTGCTACACAAACTGCTCTTGATAGTAAAGTTAATAGTGAAATAGGTAAAGGTTTATCTACGAATGATTACACAAATGAAGAAAAGGATAAGTTAGCGGCTTTTGGATAGGCGTCTAACTATGCTTTAAAATCTGATATAATTAATGTATATAAATATAAAGGGTCTGTTACCACAATATCTTTACTTCCTTCAGATGATAATATTACAGGTGATATTTATAATGTAGAAGATTCTGGTATGAATTATGCATGGAATGGCATAGAATGGGATGCTTTAGGAGAAATTTTCACCATTACTGCAATTTCAAATAATGATATTGATATTATTATGGCTTAGTAAGGGAGGTATATTATGAGTAATTTTTTAGATCAAACAGGACTATCTTATTTTTGGGGTAAGATAAAAACTATATTAGAATCAAAAGTAGATAAGAAAGCTGGAAAAGGGTTGTCTACTTTTGATTATGATAATATTTAGAAATAGAAAGTTGATAAAGCCACTATTAATTTAGATAAGATAAAAGGGGCAGATTTTGCGGAAGCTGGTAAGGCTCTTAAAGCTAAAACCGTTAAAGATGGAGAGGTAACTGCTTGGGAATTTGGTGATATAGATACGACAGATGAAACCCTTAGTGTTAAAGGCAAGCCCGCAGATGCCAAATCTGTCGGTAGTGTTATATAGACAATAGCTAAAGAATTTGGAAAAGTTATGGTTTTTGATTATGGCGCTGATGGAAATATATCTATAATAGGAGATGCATAGGATAGAAATATTACTTTCTCTGATGATGGAGAAGGAAATATTACAATTACAGGAAGTTTACCAGATATTGCTTTTTCTGAAACAGGGAATGGAAATATAAATATGATATTAGATAAAAAAAGTCATATTTAGATAGAAACAGATACTACTTTAACTCGTGAAGGGATTGCGGCTGATGCTAAGGCAGTTGGGGATGCTCTTACAAGTATGGAAAATTTATCTGATACAGGTGCAATAATATTAAGTAATACAGACCTTGATTCTTTAACTACTTTTGGTAAATATTATTGTGAAGATAATATAATAATTCAATCTTTAAGTAATTGCCCCACACAAGTTGGATTCACACTCTTTATAAAAAGAAACGGAGCCACATATACTCGACAGACAATATATGATAATAACGGTGATATATTTACTCGTATATTAACTTCTAGTGGCACATGGTATGCTTGGAAGACAATTACAATGTCTTAAATAATATATAAAAATCTTTAAATAAAATCGAAATAAAAAATACCAAAACCTCCTTTTCTCCCCCTACAAGTTTATGGTTACCTGCGTGCCAATGGAGTTATATCCTATAATTCAGTTTACGAAGGTTATAAAATTGATTGTTGTCGCAGATCTATCGTAAAACCAAAAAAAGCCTCGATATGAATATTATGTTCATATCGAGGCTTTTTTATTTTTATGTTTAATTTTGTTTAAAAAATTTAATTTATTTATTTTTTCTAATAAGTAACGCTGATGCCCTCTGTATCAATCACGGTAAGGTCGTGAGGTTTGAAACATGAGAGGGTTCAAGTAACATAGTCCTGCTCAAAGCAATGCCTGAATATCATAACGTTCCTTTCAGTTAAATCGGATTCTTTACTATTTCTTTTAATGTCCTGCCGCTTTTTAAACAGCTTTTTTCATATGGAGATTTGCATGATATAGAACCGTCATTACAAAGATACAGCCACGCACAGCCTTCACATGTTTCTGATTTCAGTGGCTTTTCCTTTTTGAGGAATAGCAACTTAAAAAGCTGTTCGAAACAGTTGCGTAGTGCCATTTATGCCTCCTATAATCTCGCAGTAATATCACGATATATCGCATCTGCAATTTGCATTGACCCTGTGTATGCGGGATGCACACCATTACTCTGATATACTTCTATTTCTGTATTGCGTGCATTAACCTGTCTTGTTGCAGTCAACATGTTGTGTTCTGTATCAAACTGACCAGCAAGATTGACATGATACACATTTGTATTATTATCAGCTACATCTTCATACCACTGATCAAGATTGAATACAAACTGCATCAGATCATAATATCTGCTGTAAATGCCTGTAGCACCATAGTTTGCACCAAGTCCATCCCTTGCAGGAATTTCAAGCCCGATAAAAATGATCTTTGCATCTGGGTATGATGCATGGACATTATCAATAAAAGTTTGAGCAGATGCTTTATAGTCTGTTTCATTCCAACTTGCACTGTTCCACCCGATTAGGACATAAACGAAATCAATCCCGCTTACACCCATTTTGGAAGCATATAGAGCAAAATCGACTTTTTCCGCATTGCTGTCCCAAAAAGGATTCCCCGGTGCCATCACCTGTGCCGAATAAACGATATTGGAGTGATTCACACCACCGGACACCCAGGTAAGCGTTCCCGAATTAGGGAAATCTCTGCCTTCTCCAGTAACAGCAATGATTTTAATCTGCCCTGTTTCAATTGTTTCAAGTTTCCATTGCACATTATTAGTATCTTTATAAATACTGTGCTGGTCCTCTGCTTCAGTTTTGTCATGTGTGCAAGTAATTACACGCACATTAAAACTAACATTTTCTGTATTATAGCTGTTCAGAGTCCAGCCCCCGTATCCTTCATAGTGGACACCACTTAACTCTCTTGTTCCTATAAAATTGATATTACTAAGTCCATCACCTTCAGGAAATCCATCAGATGCAGTCAGTCTGCGATGAAATTCTCTTGGCCATGCACCTGCTGTTGTAAGGCTGTCACCCACACACAAAACATTTTTGGTTGTGGATGGAGAATTTGCCTTGCTGTGAATACGCAATGTAACTGATTTAGTATCAAGAACATTGTGATTTATGCCAAACAAGGTTACAGTCATTGTCAGGTTTTCTGGTGTTGTTGGTGTAATGATAAACCGTTTTGAATATGCCGAGCCTTTACTACAATCAATGAGAATGTCATACATATCAGGATTAACAGCATTGATTATTCCTTTATAAAACAGTTCGAAGGTATCTCCGACAACTAAATCATACGCATCAGGCAGACACAGCTTTACCGTGTTTTCGTCCGCTCCGACAATGGTCTGTATCGTTGTGATTTCTTCAGGCTTCTCCGCTTCTGTCTTGCAATCTTCAAGGAAATAGTACGATGCTTCATATGGCACATATTGTGTAATCTCTGTCTCGCTTACAGCCATAAGCCTCGGTAAATATTCCGAAGCATGGGTATTGCTTAATGTTAGCGAAGCAAGGAAGTATGCAGTTCCTTCTGGAAGCGTATATGTAATCGGCATACGGCTGTTGATTGTCTAATAAGATAACAGCTTCATGTCAGCATCTACAGCCCCCACCCAATACACAGAAGTGGTCGGCATTGCGGGATAGAGTCCAAGGGTGATTGTTTCAATACCATAAACGGGAATCGTAAGAGCATGATAGATGTTGATGGTATACTGCGACTGTGTAGGTCTCATCACCGCACCGATACTTGTTCCGTAATACCAGTAATTTGGTTTGCACATGTCTTCCGATGTATAGTCAAATAGATTCTTACCAATAACATATCTGGCAAAAGAAAGTTTCGCCTGCGTAATTGTTTTTTCCAGTATGTCGTTTGCGTTGATCGTCTCCAGTTTTTTATTAATCTCTGTATATAGCGGAACGTTCTTTTCAATGCGGAAATTATTGAATGTGAACGTATCGTTTTCAGATGAAGGATGTGACTCGCTTGCAAGAAGAGTGATTTTATTAACATTACTGGAAAGTGTTATGTCTTCATCTATTTCCGCCTCTCTGCTTCTGAGCAGAGTGAGCACAGTTGTGCTTCCGGCATAAAAGATAACGGTACTTCTACTTCTGTCAGTGTCGCTACTGATAATAGAATCAATATGAAGCCTGTATGTTCCTGCGGGGATATTGACGCTTTTATTCACAAACTTTGTCCCACTGATTGTTTCAGAAATGTAACACAGCGGATTGAGGGAAATAATATTGCCTAAATCCATCTTTATTTTGCCGGTCTCTTTCGCATCAGCCGCTTGCCCTACCTGCGTCAGTGTCGCATCAATTATAATTTCATTATTATTATTATTATTAATAATTTCACGGATATTATCAAATTCATCTCCAACAGCCTTACTATCCGCCGCCTGCCCACTTTGAGTAAGAGTGCTATCAATTACAGTTTCTGGAATTGTATATATATCCTATAAAAATCCTGGAAATTGAAAACTTTTTAAATTTTTATTAGCCATTTATTATAAAATTTCCTCCTTTAATTTGTTTTTAAAAGATAAAATAATATCTTCCCCTTTTACATTTTTTAAAAACAAAAGAAAAGATATTATTATATTTTGTCCAAAGTATGCAATTAAAGTTTGCTATTAGATTTTTTCTTATTCATTCTGTTCTAAACTAATTTCAGGATTATGATTATAGCTATAAAATTGTAATGGTTCACATACTGTATTAAAAAGAATAACAGAATGAGTTTTAAAATTACTTAAAGCTGCTCTTGAAAGAATTTCGTAAAAACCTGATTCTCCTTTTAATTGTGCTTTTTTAAGGTTTGAATCCCAATACCATTTTATATCATGAGCAAACTATCCGTTTTCGTTTTGAGTAATTTCAACTGTATAAAATTGATAAATCATAATTTTCCCCCTTATAAAGATAAAATTTATCCTACTTTATTTCTTAAAATTTTTTAATAAAGAAATATATAAATATGACCTAAAATACGCGCATTACAAGTAACTGTAATGCGCGTATTTTTTAAATTATCTAATTACAGCATATCTCTCACTGTTAATTGCTTCAAGCATCAGGTCATAGCCTGTCTTTCCAGTTAGTACTTGACGGAATATAGTGGGGCTCATACCGCTTACAAATGATACATTAGGACCTGCATCAAGGATTGTGTTGTGTCGAGCATTTACATTCCAATAGACTAACTTAGGAAGCTGTAATCCATAAGCTGCCCACTTCTGGCGAATCTTCTCCATCTCTGTAGAAGCAGTTTGCTTTGTCCAATGATTATTGCTCCAATAACCAGTACCGCTATCAATTTCCATATCAGAAATGACTACAATGGTCTTAGGAATATCATTTGGATTAACACCTCTCTTAGTCGCTGTTCTAAGAAGCAAATCAAAGACAGCTTCCAGATTAGTATTATCACAAAGATTTGTCTTATAGATACGGCGAACCTTATCTACAAAGTCAATACCTTCTGTCTTAATCAATTGAGGTCTTGAAGCAAAACTAATATAGTGATTCTTGAAAAGACCACCAATACGTTCTGCACAATAGAGACCTAGGCTAATTGCTACATTGATAGGTGCTGCCGCATCACTACCAGTCATAGAACCAGAAGTATCTACAACACACATCATGCTACAATTCTTACCATTGAGATAATCAGGAAGATTCTCCCAATACTTATTAATCATAGCACGCTCAGTTTCACTAAGAGCATCAAAACAGTAAGACCATCTTGAAGTCTTAACTGCCTTAGCAACTACTTCATAAGGATAAAGCACAGA